>Ga0067045_1003189_pt1 | contig 46239 bp, 46 predicted proteins | sample TerdegcTABiofilm_FD_59184 | JGI IMG/M metagenome (GOLD analysis project Ga0067045, IMG submission 59184) | Combined Assembly of (Gp0054472, Gp0054536) Wastewater bioreactor microbial communities from Singapore -Terephthalate degrading...
GCCTGAGCTGGCTCAGCCATCCACCCAAGAAAAGGAGGTGGACGGCAATGACTGACACCACCAAGCGCATCGCGCCACTCCCGCACCTTTCCGCAGCGCAGAACGCGGCGCTTGCCGCAGTGCTGGCAGCGCTGAACGGCCTTGCCCAAGACGACGCTCAAGAGGTCTTGGATCACGCCATTGAACATTTGGCCGGGGACGAGTCCGCGCCCATGTTTGCTCGCGGCATTGCCGGCCCCTTGGGCAAGCTGACCTGCGACGCCAAGACCAAGATTGATGAAATCACACACGACCTGTGGCTGCAGCACTGCAACCAGCGCGGGCAGGACACGGCTGGTGTGCTGCGCGACTGCATCTACGCCCTGGTGCACGGCAAGACCTACAGGCAAATGGTGGTGGAGAAGATCAACCATGACGACAAGCGTATCGGAGCGCTTGCCCAGCTCATAGGTCCATTTGGGGCCCCCGAACTCATGGGGGACCGCAAGCAATGAATCTGACTTCGACCATAACGGCGGCGGCCGTGCCGCTGACGATGAGCAGCCGCGAGATTGCGGAGCTGACGGGCAAGGAACTGGGCCATGTGAACCGCGACATTCGCGCGATGTTGGACAGCCTGCAAGATGATCCAGAACTGGAGCATGTGCGCGAGGACCAGGACGGACGGGGTTACACCACGGCTTTCCACCTGGGCCGCGAGCTGACCTACACGCTGCTGGCTGGCTACAACGTGGTGCTTCGCCGCCGCGTCATTGCACGCTGGCAGGAGCTGGAGGCTCAGCAGGCCCCCAAGCTGCCCCAGACCATGGCCCAGGCGCTGCGCCTTGCCGCAGAGCAGGCCGAACAGATTGAAGCGCAACAGGAGCAGCTGGCGCTGGCCGCGCCCAAGGTAGCCTTTGTGGATCGCTATGTCGCAGCCACGAGTGGCGAGAAGGGATTCCGCGAGGTCTGCAAGCTACTGGGCGCCAATGAACATGAGTTCAGCGAGTTCCTGGCGCGGGCCAAGATCATGTACCGCCTTGCCGGGAAGATGACGCCCCATGCAGAGCACCTGGCTGCCGGCCGCTTCAAGGTGAAGACTGGCACGGCGCCACGCAATGAGCATGCCTATGCACAAGCCAAGTTCACCCCCAAGGGCGTGGAGTGGGTTGCGGGGCTGTGGGGCAAGCACAAGGCCCGTCAGGCTCAGGAAGCTGGGGTGCAGGCATGAGCACTATCAGCACCTATCTGGATCGCCCAATTGCATTTCAGCGGGTCTTTGTGGCTCTTGGCGCAGGCATCACTGGCGCTTTGCTGCTGAGCCAGGCCGTCTACTGGTCGCGCCGCAGCGGCGATGACTCGGGCTGGTTCTTCAAGACCCAGATTGAATGGGAAGAAGAGACAGGCCTGACACGCCGCGAACAGGAGGGGGCTCGCAGCCGCCTGCAGTCTATGGGCCTGCTGCGCGAAGAGCGCCGAGGAATCCCCGCCAAGCTGTATTACCGCGTGGACTTCGATGCCTTGCAATCAAGCCTGGACGAATGCGCCAAACAAGATTGCACAAAACCGCCAATCAAGGATGACCAAAGCGAGCAAGCAGGTACGCACAAAACCGCCAAACAGGATCGCGCAAAACGTACAAACAGGGCTGCGCAAAACCGCCAATCTAAATTAAGTAAGACTACAACAGAGACTACTCCAGAGACTACGGCAGAGAGTAGTGCAGCCCCGGCTGAAGCCAAGGCTGAGCCGATGAGGGTGGAGGCTGGTGACGGGACGATCTACGAGATTCCCGCTGAGCTGCGCTACCCCGGTCCTCACACCAAGAGCCACAAGGCGTGGGTGGCTTACGCCATTGCCTACGAGAAGCGCTACGGCAGCTGGCCCCTCTGGAATGCCACGGTTGGCGGCCAGTTCATGAACTTCATCGACCGCGTGGGCGCCGAACTCGCTCCCCGTGTGGCCGTGCACTACGTTCGTCGCGTCAACGAGGAATTCGTTGTGAAGCAGATGCACCCGGTCAAGCTGCTGCAGTCGGATGCCGAGAAGTGGGCGACCCAGCACCACACCGGCGCCAGCATGACCAGCACCCGTGCCAAGCAAGCCGACCAGCTGGATGCAAACGCCAGCGTGGCAGACGAGGCAATGGCCATCCTTCGCGCCCAGCGCTCTGCGCAGCAAGGAGGCTTTGATGCTGAATGACGCAGAACTGTCTCGCCTGTGCTCGCAACTGGCCCTGACCTCTGAGGCAATGGGGCATGCGCTGTCTCCTGCCGCTGCAGCGATGATGGCCGATGACCTGAGCATTTACCCGCTGCCAGCTCTGGAGCGTGCACTGAAGCGCGTGCGCGCCCAGCACATGGGCAAGCTCGGAACCAAGGTGGTTCTGGATCAGCTTGAAGCTCTGGCAGGCCGCCTGGCTCCCAGTGAGGCATGGGCGCTGGCGCTGAAATCCAATGACGAGGGTGAAACCATCGTCTGGACCGACGAGATCTGCCAAGCCCTTGAGCAGTCCATGCCGCTGCTGCGCGCTGGCGACAAGGTGGGGGCGCGAATGGCCTTCATCGCTGCTTATGAGCGGATCACGATTACCGCCCGCGAGCAGCGCCAGCTGCCAACAGTGCAAGTGACTTTTGGCACCAATCGTGAGCTACGCCAGTTGGCGCTGACTACTGCGATTGAGCGCAACCAGATCAGCGCCCCCATGGCCGTGGTGCTGGCGCTGGACAACGGCGTGACATTGCCCGCCGATGTTTTCAATTCCGCGATGCTGGGCAAGGCCGTAGAGATGGGCCTGATCAAAGCAGATGCTGCCCAGGATGCATTGCTACATGGCCGTCTTGCGCTGGTCGCGCCGGCGCTCAGTCCTGTGGCGCTACTGGCGGGCCGAGTGGAAGTAACGAGGGAAGCGGCGCCAGATGTGCGGGAGAAGCTGGGGCAGCTTCGTGACCAGGTAGCACGCCGCGCCGGTCGATTTACCCGTGCCCAGGTACAAGCCCGCGCAGAGCGCATGCGTCTGAGCCATGCCAAGCGGCAAACCGCCGCGCGCGTGCTGGCCTACCAGCAGGGAGAGGTGGCATGAGTGCAAAACGATTTACCAACGCACTACCTCGAAGCCAGGGACCATCTAGTGCAACTGGCAATGACGCCGGGATGGTGGCATTACTCAAGGCAAAGGGCCTTGGAGTTGGAAGAGGAATCCGTGACACATGGCCACGGCCTGTGGCCGGGAATGCGGGAGGCGGTGCGAGCCGAGCTCAAGCGCCTGGGGTTCAAGCCGCGCCCAAGCGATCTGGAGCCAGTGGAGCCAAGTACGGCAACAAGAAGACCGTCACCCCCGATGGGGTGAAGTTCGACAGCCGTGCCGAGGCCCGCCGCTGGGGCCATCTGTGCATGCAGCTGCGCGCAGGGGAAATCACCGAGCTGCGCCGCCAGGTGGCCTATGAGCTGGTGCCCGCCGTGAAGTTTGCCGATGCGAGCCGCGTCAAGCCCGCCATTCGCTACGTGGCCGATTTCGTCTATGTGGAAAAGGGCGTGGAGGTGATCGAGGACGTGAAGGGCGTGCTGACTACCGAATTCAAGCTCAAGCGCCACCTGATGAAGGCACTGCTGGGCCTGGAAGTGAGGTTGGTCAAATGATCCAGCCTTTGAACCCCGCCTTCTTTGGCAAGGTTGTGCCGCTGGCCGGCGAACGCAAGCCGCCCAGCGCCTCGCGCGTCACGCGGCTGGTGTGGCCGGAATATGAGCGCCTGCCGGATGGGCGCTACTTGATTGAGCGCTGGATGGAAAACCGCTGCTGCAACCGAGTGCAGGTGGGCGCTCGCACTGTCTACGTGTTCAACGACTACGGATTTCTGGTGCCTGTAGAGGACTGGGGGCGCGCATGGTACTGAGCCGCATTGACCAAGCCTTAGAGATTGAGCGCGAGCTCACCCGGGAGCGAGAGAGGCGCGAGAGGATGCTGCGTGACTGGATGAAGCCACGCATCAAGCGGGTGGACGGCACATGGGTTTGCACTGGACGCGGTACCACAGCGACTGGATTCAACCCCTGGGCAGCCTACAGCAAGTGGTTGATGGCGCAGTCGCAAAGCTTCATCTACACGACAACGAATGCCGCATATGGCGCGGCATTGAAGGGGGGCGCATGCTGATGCGCCGCGCCCCTCTCAAGCCCGGCAAGGGCTTCAAGTCTCGCAGCGGCTGGGCTGGCGCTGGGCTCCGTGATGAGCAGGACGAGGGCCACCACTGCGAACCCGGCCAGGCTGAAAGCCGTGAACAGCGCCTTGCTGAGCGCGCCGCCCGCCAGATCGAGAGCGCCCTTGCAACGGCCAGCATGGTCCCCGATAACGTCACCATGGCCCCTGGGGCTGGCACGACTGGCATAGCTGTTCTGAAAGAGCACGCCATTGAAAGCGAGCCCTACCGCCGTCTGGTGGCAGAGCTGCCTTGCTTTTGGTGCGGCATCAGCGGGTACAGCCAGCATGCCCATCTCAACTACGGCAAGGGCCTGGGCATGAAGACAGACGACCGCACGGGCTTCCCGCTTTGCTGCAGCCGCCCTGGCATTGAAGGCTGCCATGTGGCCTATGACCAGTATCGGCTGCTGGAGAGCGGAGGTCGTGAGGCCCACCGCGAGTACGGCATCGAAGCCGGCCGCTTCACCCGCGAGCAGATCCTGAAAGCCGGGCTCTGGCCCAAGAAGCTGCCGCTGTGGCAGGAACCACCCAGAAAAACAAATTGATGGCCAGCTCTCCCCATATTTACAAGCGCTTCATTCTCCCGTCCGGAAAGGTCGTGGAGGTCCGCCGCATCGAACAGGGCGCAAATCCCGAGGCCGTTGTGCGCGAAGTGAACGATAACGATCAATTGGCGCCGCGTGAGGACACACTAACGCTGCGCTTTCTCCTGACCCATTGCAAAAAGGCTCTTTGATGAACCAGACCCATTCCGATACCCGATGGCCTGACGGCACCCCGCGCAGCAGGGGCAATGCATTTGATGTGCTGTATCGCTCGCGCCATGCTCCGGAGAGTCCGGAGCCAGACGCCCGCCGCAAGGCCGGCGCCAAGCATGGCAGGGCGCTGCCGTTCAGCTTGCCTGGCACCCGTGCCCGTACACGTTGAGAGGATGCCCGCGTATGGATGAAGAACTGAATAAGCAGGTGGCCGAACATGTCTATGGCATGACACGTGAGGCGATTGCGGCATTGCCGTGGGGTGTTCCTGACTTTTCCGGGGATAGGACATGGGCTGCAGGGGTTGCGAATCGGATGCTGCGTCAGCCGCGACCTGTGCTCTCGCGCTTTGATGCTGCGTTGAGCGAGGCCGCAAAAGCCTGGGGCTGGGAATCAAAGCCTGAGCACCAGGGGATCTCCGTGCCGCTAATAGTTTTAACGCCCGATGAGATTTGCAAGGCAGCGTTAAAGGCTATTCGTGAAAAGCAGGATCCACCGGTGATTGACGCAGCCGCTGTTACTGCAGCGAAATTGGCGGCACGCAGCATCCCCTTGGGTGAATCATTTACGGTGATGCAGCCTATGTCATGCGAGCCGAGACCTGCCAAGAAGGAACGGGATCTACACCCAGGCCGCATGCTAATCCTGAGAGTGAATCACCCAACGCTGGGCGATGGGAGGCTCAAGCCTGTGGTTGTCGAGGCCTTGAAGGAATATCTGGCCCGGCTGGAGCGTGATGAAGTCGGCAACCAGAAGACTGATTCGATAGTGCTGCCTTCCGGGGCGCTACTGGATGCGGTGGCCTTTGGGCCTGCCGACCTAATCTGATTGTTAAAAATGCTCTCTTGCCTTTGTCATGGCCCATGAATAAAAGGCGGGGGACCAGCCGTTGATTTCAGTGAGGCTGTGATTTGGAAATGCAAGGGGCAACCGCCAAGCCAACCACTCCTCAAGGGTCGTAATTGAGTCCGGGGCCACGTATTTGTTGCCCAACACACGCACCTCAATCAGCGAGAGCTGAGTATCGAGGGGCCATGTTCTGAGAGAGGTCCATTCCTTCAGAATGCCAGCAAGTGTGGCTTCCGGCGACATCGCATCACCTGCAGCCTCTATGCCCAGTCGGTAGAAAAGACCTTGGGCAGAACCATTGGGGCCGAGTTGGAGGCCGCGTTGGCGTTGCAGAATTTTCGTGAATGAATTGATTTCTGAGTTGAAGGCGGCTGACACGCGCTTAAAGAAAGACATTCGATTTCCCCCTCTATCTTGTTGTTAATAAATGTATCAGAGGGTGACTCGGTGCCCCCTTGAAATCCCTGCAGTGCTGTCGTTTCATAACCGGCTACGAGCGCGTGGTGCGCTGAAGGAGTCTTAGCGATGGGGAAAAGCACCAAGGTCGATAACTCTGGCGCGAACGCGGCCGCGCTGATGCAGGCCCAGTTGTCCAAGGAGCAGTTGGAGTGGGCCAAGCAGATTTACGGCGAGACGGCCGGGGAGCGTGCCCAGGCCACAGCCATTGCTGACCAGGTATCCCGCTCGCAACTGGATGCCCAGAATCTGCAGAACAAGGTCGCTCAGGCAGGCTATGAGGACTACACCAGCACCTACCGCCCGCTCGAGCAGAAGTTGGTAGCGGATGCCCAGAACTACGACACGCCAGAGCGGCGCGCGGCCGAGGCTGCTGCTGCGAGTGCGGATGTCGCAACCAGTATTGCGGCCCAGCGCGGAGCCACGATGCGCGCGATGGAGCGATCAGGCGTGAATCCTGCCAGTGGCAAGGTGATGGCCTTGCAGGGGACCATGGATATTGGCGCGGCCAAGGCTCAAGCTGGCGCTGCCAACCAGGCCATGCGCAACGTCGAGCAGCAGGGCTATGCGCGCAGGATGGACGCGGCCAACCTGGGCCGGAACATTGCCAGCGCACAGGGAACGAATGCCTCTATCGCATCGCAAATCGGTGCGGGCGCGGTCGGCAGCGCCAATGCGGGACTTGGCGCGGCCACGAGCGGGCAGGGGATTTTGAATTCAGGATACGCGGGCGCCCAGGCCGGGCTGGCTGGGGCAGCAAATACCTACAACCAGATCAGCCAGAACCAAGTTGCAGCGAATTCTTCGAGCAATTCGCTCTTCGGAGGGCTCGGGAGCGCGGCAGGGATGATCGGTGCAGCTTATGTACGTGGCCCGACCAAAGTGCCTGGAGTGGGCTGATCGCTCAGGACGTGCAGTCAAATGTCGGTGATGCCGGCACCAGCAAGCCAGGTGGTGCGCTTTGCCAGTCAGTTAAGAAATTTCATGTCCTGAAAGGCTATGGCGTCGTCACAACTACTCGTTCATGTCGGCAAACGCTTGGCTGCAAGCCCGCCGGACATGAGGGTAGCGTTGCTCGATGTTGATGTTTCTGTCGAATCTCAACGGCGAATCATGGAGCCTTCCATAGGCCAATTGCGCACGCAGCAGTGGATGGTTTCTGTTGTTGTTGGCGATCTTTCTGGCGCGATCCATGGTCATTCTCAGGGCTGTTGCACCGATGTCGTCCCTCGTCAACGACTGACAATCCTCAATGATGGATTCAGCCTCGCCAAACGGAATAAGTACTCCCTGTATGGCTGTGCAATTTGCGGGGGTCAACTTGCAGGATAGCCAAGAGGCTTGAGATGCTGTGGCCAGCATGGAAAGACAGATGAGCGTAGCTATTTTGGGCATGATCTCTCCAGAATTGTGAGGGGATCATCGTATCAACGGACAGGTGGACGGTTTCAGTTCGCCGTGATAGCGGATGTTGACGCGAATGCCCTTGAGGGCCATCCATAGCCAGGGCCCGCTGTACCCCCTTGAAATCCCCCGCCTCCTGTCGTTTCATTGGCCGCGCCGGGGCCAACTGTGTGCGCTCCAGGCATACAGGGGAAACACATGGCGAGTCCGATCATTGCCTTCCTGGCTGGCGCAGGTTCTGGCTATCTGAAACAGCGAGGAGTCGAAGAGGATCGCCAGCGCCAAGCGGAGGACCAGGCCTTCCAAAACGAACAGCGCGATGTTTGGCGTAAGCAGCAGGCAGAGGCAGATACGCTGAATACCAACCTCAAGAATGCTCAAGCTTCTGCTGAGGTTGTGGAGGGGGACGTGGGGGACCATAGCGCGGGCCCGCCTATCCCCGCCCCGCTGCGCCAGCAGCCAGCGATTGCTGCGGCGCAACTAGGCGGCACGGGGCAGCCTGCAACGCAAAGCGCGACAGCCACGACTATGGCAGGGCAGGTGGGCACTCAGATGCCAGCGCAGGCGAACCCGCAGGTGTTTCGCATGGTGGCACCGGGCGGGGTGAACAAGACCTTCAATTCCGCAGCCGAGGCGCATGCAGCAGCCAAGGAGTATTCGAGCCCAGAGGCGGCAAATGCTCGTTTTGTTGCGGCCTATCGCGGCGCTGGGCAGGTGGACAAGGCCATGGAGGTGGAGCGCAATGCGATGCAGGGACAGGCGGCGCGGATGCAGTTGGACGACGGTATCAAGGCCCGGGCCGCCAAGGATGCGAACGCGCGGCTGATGCAGGCCATGGGCGGCGGGGCGGCCGGGTTGCAGAGCTTCTTTGACCGCTCCAATCTAGTGAACGGCGCCCAAGTGGGCTTCGACAAAGGCAAAGACGGCAAGGTGCAGTTCTACACCCTGGATAGCGAGGGCAAGAAGAACCTGATGGGGGCCCCTGTTGAGAACACGCAGGAGGCGCTCTCCCGTGCTGTCATGCCCTATTGGCAGGGGCTGGATGCAATCCAGTACATGGACATCCTGCACCGCGATGCCCAGGCCCAGCGCGCACAGGCGAACAGCGACCGCACCTTCGCTCTGAACGAGCGCAGGCTGAATGCGGACATCAGCGCCCGCAATCAGCAACTGTCTATTGCCGCCGGCAAGGCATCTGGCAAGGCCGCGGCGCCGTCAGGCATCGATCTGCTTGAAGGGTTTGATCCTCAAAAGGCGCTAGAGAAAGGCAAGGAGCGCGCTGCCAAATTGGCAGAGGATGCGCGAGCCAACGGCAAGCCACTCACGACAGCGCAAGAGACTCAGATTGCTCAAGAGTACGCACAGGAGCTTCGCGGCGCTGTTTATCGGAGCAACGTACAGCGGCAGAACGAGGAGCATTTTGCTGCGATGGCTAGGCTCGCAAAGACGCCTGAGCAGGTGGAGGCTGTGCGCGCGGCGGGGCTGGAACAGGGTATGCCGGCAGAGGTCATGGCGAGGATTGATTCGCGGCTTGCACCGGCACCAGAGAAGCCTGCTGGCGCGAAGACAGCCCCCGCGTCGAAACAACCAACCACCCCGAAGCCCACCGTAGCTGCCAAAGAAGTGGGTGGCGGGTTGCCCCCGGCTGCTGCATCCGCTGGCGAGCGACTGGATAAAGCCCGTGCGGATCTTGCAGCGCTGCGCTCCAGCCGGGCTCCGAGCCTTAAGGACGGAAACGCTGCTCGAGCAGCGCATGCACAAAAGCTCCAGGCGGCTCAGGACGCCCTGGATGCCGCAGAGGCTGAATTCCAAAGTGCTGCTTCTCCGTATGTCTCTGCAGCCCACGTATATCGCCGCCAATAAGGAGCACTCATGGCCAAGAAGAAGCAAGCATTGAGCACACCCCTTGAGTTTTCCGATTTCGATTCGGCACTGAAGGCGTACAGCGACTTCGGAACGCGGTATGGACCGTACAGGGCCATTCCCAGCACGGACTCAACTCAGGAGTCAGAGGCCCCCAAGAGTCGCGGCCTGATGGCCTTGGCCAATGACACTGTGATTGAGGCAGCCAATGCGGCCGCCGGTGGCGTGTCTGCTGCAGCCAACTTCATCAAGCCTGGCAATGCCGTATCGGGCTGGATCGATAAGAACATCATCCAGGCCGGCGAAGAGTCCCAGAGCGATGTGGTCAAGGCCTCGAAGAAGAAATTCCGCGAGGGGGTGGAAAACGCCGATGGGGTGATGGGTGAGCTGGGGGCGGTGGGCAGCTACATTGCCGAGAACCCTCTGCTGGCAGCCGCCCAGGCGGCGGGCTCATTTGTGGGCCCAGGCGCAGCGGTCAAGGGGGCCGGCATGGCTGCCCGTGCTGCAGGCATGGCCGCCAAGGGTATCGAGCGTGCCGGCCGGGCCGGTGGGGTTGCTGCAGGCGCAGCCATGGCTGGTGGTGATGCTGCCGGTACCGCTTATGACCTAGCCATCAAGGCTGGGGCAACGGAGGAAGAGGCCACGGCCGCAGCACGCCAAGCCAGCGTGATTCCGGCGCTGGTGGGCGGTGCAGGTGGTGCATTCGGTGCTGAAAAGCTGCTGGCTGGCGCCAAGGGATTCGGCGGAGGCGCTGCTGCGCGTGCAGCCAAGACCGGCCTGAGCGAAGCCACCCAGGAGGCCGTGGAAGAAGGTGTTACCCAATACGAGGGGCAGCGCGCGGCAGTTCCCTTTGATCCGAACATCGACCCATCCAAGGGGGTGGCCGCTGCTGCCGGCATGGGCGCAGCGCTGGGCGGCATGACGGGCGCAGGCACATCGTTGCTCACCGGTGGGCATGGAGCAGGGCAAGCGCCCGGCAACCCGTTGGATGAGGCGATCAACCTGCGCGCTGCGGAGTCTGGCGCTCCATCCCAGCCGCTGGCGCTACCTGCTCCCACGATCACGGTGGACGGCACTGGTGTGGCCAGGACGGCAGACGACCGCAATACGGTGCTCCAGCGAAGTGCTGACGGCAGTTTCGTGGACATGACCGAGGTGCCCGGGCAAGCGCCACTGCCTGATCCGGAAATGCTGGCGCTGCCCGCTCCGGTGATTCAGGTGGATGGCGCAGGCAATGCAATCACCAGCGAGGACCGCAATGCACAGGCCCAGCAGGATCTGGAGGCTCGAGCTGCGCGCCGGCAGCGCCTGGACTCTGGGGACATCCTGGATGTGACGCCCGTGCCGCATGCACCCGGGTTCGTTCCGCCAGAGCCGGCGCCTGCGCCAGTGGTGCCGGAGCGCGGCGCATTGTCTCGAGCTGCCAACCTTGGAGCCGCTGCGACGCAGCAGGCAGCGCCAGCGATGCCAGCTCTCGGAACTCAAAATAATGAGCGCCCCGAGGTTGCTGCACAGGGGGTTGACGCGGAAACGGGGGAGATTTCACCCGAGGAGCGCGCCGGCCAGATCCAGGAGCATCTGGATTTCTTGGCCCAGATGGGGCGCAGCCAGGGCTGGACCAACGAGGCACTGGCCCAGCGTACAGCCTTGCAGCAGGAGCTGGATCTGCTCTCGCCAGCACAGCGTATGGCTGACCTGCAGGACCAGGCTACAGAAGCGGACGCCCGCGCCGCTGATTGGGCTGGCCGTCAATACCGTCCCAACCCTACGGAGCTGCCCGAGCATGCGGCCAAGGGCGGCCCGGCAGACATTCAGGAGGCGAACGAGCAGCGCCGGCTGAAAAACATCCAGCAGGCGCAGCAGGAGGCGGCAGCAGCCCGGGAGCAGGTCGACCAGGTTGAAGGCGAAGGTAATGCACAGGCACAGCTGGCCGCGCAGCAAGACCGCGCGGCGCGCGTGGCCCAGACCGCCCCCGACATCCTGAACAAGCAGGGCAAGCCGTTCACTGTGAAGCTGCCAGCCGTGAAGGCGGCCCAGGCGGCTGGCGCTGGATGGGAGCCTGTGAAGGTGGAGGGCGGCTATGTCGTGCGTCAGGTGCAGCCCACGGACAGGCCCGCACCCGCCGCCTCCACTGCGCCCAAGGTGCCGGCGCCCGCTGCGCAAGCGGCAACCGCCAAGGCCGAGGTAATCGCCCGTGAGGGCAACGCCCAGCGCCAGCAAGTGGCCCAGGCCGACCAGGACGCAGGCGCTCGATGGGATGCCATGCAGCCCGATGCGCAGCGCGCCGTGCTCGCGGCCGTGCCCAAGATGGCGAAGGTCATTCGTCAGAACCTGGAGGGCAAGGCCTGGGAAAAGATGAGCGCCGGCAACCGCGAAAAGGTGCTGAGTGCTATGAATTCGGTAGCTGCAACAGAGCAGCAGCAAAAGAACTCCGAAGAAAAGCCAATCGAGGGCAAGGACCTGGGCAACGGCTGGGCCGCATTCGCCCCCGAATCTGGTACCAAGGCTGTGCCCCGCGTCCAGATGCCGCAGATCAAGGCCGAGCACCGCGGTGCCATGGTCAATTTCATGAACGCCCGTGGCATTGCGCACCAGGAGGAAACCGTGCCGGCCGCGAGCCTGAAGCCCACGCAGGCCGAGTTTTCGCGCGAGAAGGTGAAGAAGGCTCTGGGCTACGAGGGGGGCGACCGCTCCATTCTGGTTTCCCAAGACGGCCATGTGCTGGACGGGCACCACCAGTGGATGGCAGCGCGCGAGCAGGGCAAGGACGTGAAGACGATCCGCCTGGATGCTCCCATCGAGCAACTGCTGGAGGCGGCCCACGACTTCCCCAGTAGCAGCACCAGCTCCGGCGCTGTCGATTCAAAGGCAGCAGGTGCTGAGCGTAGCGGCGCGGCGTTCACTCCATCGGTGGGAATGGCAGTTGAAATCACCAGTGGCGTATACAAGGGCAACAGCGGAACCGTGGAAAGCGTCTCCGATACAGGCCGGGTGGTTGTTCGTGGCGATAACGCGCTGGCGACAGGATTCGCCACGACGGCTGGTGATCTGGCACCGTCAACGCAGCAGGCTCCATCATCTGGGCAGTTTCCTCTCGCAGAGGCAGACCGTAGCTACAGCGGAATTTCTCGATCGGGCTCGCAGCGCGCGAAGGGCGACCGTGATGCATTTGAGCAGTTCATGACGAGAGCCGAGCAGTCGGGGGCAGCTGTCGCCACCACCGAAGCTCAGCGCCAGGCAGCCAGCGCCGCACTCGAGGCCCTGCGCACTGACTATCTGGCCCAGTACCGCAGCCTGATGAATACCCGGTCCGGTGCATATAGCGGCTTTGTCGCTGGCCGTGGCAACCTCAACAGCAAGCAGGCGAACAGCCGTAACGCCGCGCTGGACAAGGCCATGCAGCGCTTTGACACCTGGACGGCAGAAAACGCCGACCGTGTGCACAAGGCCGTGCTGGCCGCGCGCACCCCGGAGCAGGTGAAGGCTGACCGGGACGCAGCAACCGCCAAGATCCAGGAGAAGGCCGACAAAAAGGCTGCCAACCTCAAGGCTACGTTGCTCAAGTTCCTGAGCTTCAAGAGCGGCGAGAGCATGCCTTATGGCAAGAACGCCATCCTTACCAAGGTCAGCTATGACCGTGACGGTTACCCCAGCAGCCTTACCTTCAAGATGGCCGACGGCTCGCCGCTGACCGATGACAAGGTGGAACTGGTGGCCACGCTCAAGGATAGGGGCGAAACCTTGGCACAGGCCAAGGCACGCATTCGGGCGCTGGTCGATGAGGTGCGTGCTGAGAACCCCCAGCTGAATGGAGGCGCCGGGGCTATCCAAGCGGTTGCGCCGGACAAAGCCGCCAAGCCCAAGAGCGTTCCTGCCAAGATTGCTGAGGCAGAGGCTGCGCGCGCCGACTATTTCACCCCCGGCAACATCATCAAGAGCTACGGCGGGCATGACCGTGTGATTGCGTACACCGCGCCAGATGCAGATGGGCATTGGAGCGTGAAGGTGCAGGCTGTGCGTAAGGAGGGCGACGCATGGGTGAATGAGCCGAACGAAGGGGAGCGAACCCATTCCACTCCCCCCGATGCGCGCCAACTCAAGGCAGGGCCAGTCCAGGCCGCCAATGCAGATGCGGAGCAAGCTGCGAGCTTCCGCCGTTCCTCTGCAGATGAAGGTGCTGGTGCTGATTTCGATGTGGACGGCTTCCTGCAGGCCATGAACGACGGTCAGCCCGTGGCCCAGGCCCGGGCGGAGGCTGTGAGCGCGGTACAGAAGACCGTGGACGCCATTCGCGCGGGCTGGGCCAATGGCCCCGAGGTCACGGTGGTGTACGACATGGCGGATCCCGCAATCCCAGCAGCTGCGCGCCGTGCTGACCAGGCGCAGCGCAGTGGTGGCGCCGATGGTGATCCCGAGGGCTTCTACTACGGGGGCAAGGCCTATCTGCTGGCCAGCCAGCTGCACACCGACAAGGATGTAGCCCGGGTGTTGATGCATGAGGCGCTGGGCCACCATGGCCTGCGCGGTGTGTTCGGTACCGGCCTGGATAGCGTGCTCGAGCAGATCGTGGCTGTGCGCCGTGGTGACGTGCGCCGCAAGGCGGCCGAGTATGGTCTGGACTACGACAAGCCGGCGCACCGCCTGCAGGCTGCCGAGGAGGTGCTGGCTGAATGGGCCCAGACCCGCCCGGAAATGGGCTTTGTGCGCCGAGCAGTGGCTGCGATCCGCTCCTGGCTGCGCCAGCATGTGCCCGGCTTCAAGGGAATGCGGGTGACAGATGACGAGCTCATTCGAGCCTATATCCTGCCCGCCCGTGGCTGGGTGGAGCGTGGAGCTGGCGCTGGAATGGCGCGCGACATTGCATTCAGCCGCACCAGCGCGACCAGCATGCCGGATGCCATCATCGGCAGCACTCTGGGCTCTGCCTCATCGCACCCCGACTATGCTGCCGCCAAGGCCGGGGACATCGAGGCCGCCTTTCGCCTGGCTCAAGACATTGTGACTCCCGAGCTGGTGGCTAAGGTGCGGGCTGCGATTGGGGACTCCAAGCCGGTGGTGGTGCCAGTGGCGGCCGAGGAGGCTACCGGGCGCAACAGAATCCCAGTGGCAGCGGCCGGCGTGCTGGCCCAGCGACTTGGGCTATCCACTTCTGGCGCAATCGTGCAGGCCAATCGGGCTCACCGTACTGGCATGGATGGGCTGGATCGCATCTTTGCACCCGTGGACTTCGCCGGCGCGGTGGAAGCCAAGCCTTATCTGCTGGTGGACGACACCCTGACCCAGGGCGGCACGTTCGCGGCGCTGGCCAGCCATATTCGGGAAGGTGGCGGGACCGTGGCCGGGGTCATTGCATTGACCGGCAAGCAGTACAGTGCAAAAATTCAGCCCACAACAGAATCTCTGGCTTCTCTCCGACAAAAACATGGTGACCTCGAAAACGAATTCCGCGCCGCCACCGGCTACGGCTTCGACTCGCTCACCGAGTCTGAAGCCCGCTACCTCTCGCGCTACGAACCGGCTGACCGACTCCGAGATCGAATCTCTGCAGAAGGACACCGAGGCCGCGCTGGCGAAGATCAAGGAAATGCTGGCCCAGGTTCACTAGAGGACGGGCCACTCTTCAGCCGCTCGCGCCTGGCCGACATCAAGGGCAGCGCGCTTTCCCAGCTCGACAACATCCTGAGCCACCCCGGCAAAGTCTCCATGTGGGACAAGACCGTGGGGACCATGCGCCACCTGGCCGAGCGCAACCCGTTCTTCAAGCCCGTCTACGAATCCGCGCAGCAGAACATCGACGATGTGAGCATGCTCGCCAACGACGCAGCCGACCAGGCGCCGCGCATCCTGCCTCGAGTCGACAGCATGGGCGACATCGTGGGCAAGAACCGCAAGCGCCCGGTATCAGCTGCCGACAATAAGGCAGTGGCTCGGCCTCTGTTTGAGGGAACCCTGCTTTGGGGCCGCGACCTCAACGGCCAGGCCGTCCTGGTGGAGGATCTTGCCAAGAAGTACGCCAACCTGAGCGCGCACAACAAGGCGGCCATGCTGCTCAAGGCCAACCGGATCGACGCCGGCGTGCTCGCCATGTGGCAAGGCCTGCCCGCGCAGCAGTACGAAAACATGATCAACTCCCGTTTTGAGAGCAAGATTCTCAAGGCTGGCGTAGTGTGGAGCGATAAAGAGCTGCAATCGCAATTCGGCGCGACCGCTGATCAAATCAGCCTGTACAGGGAAGCGCGTGCGGCCATTGATCGCTCCATCGACATGACGGCCCGCGCCGACATGATGCGAACCCTGGGCGATGAGTACGCAGCCATGCGTGATGCCGTGCTCGAGCAGCCGTCCATGGATAGCGCGGCCCAGCTGCTGCTGGATACCCTGGAGCAGGACTCCAAAGCCAACCCCGACAACCGGGACCGCCTGGCGGGAATGCAGCGGGATGTGCGCCTTCGCCTGGATATGGCAACCGATCTGCAGCAGGCCGGCTATGCCCCGCTGTCTCGCTTCGGGCGCTACACGGTGGACGTGGTGGACGCCGCCGGCGAGCGCCAGTACTTCGGCATGTACGAGACGATGAGGGAGGCGAACGCCGCCGCGCGCGACTTCCGCCAGACCTTCCCTGGCGCCAAGGTGGAGCAGGGAACCATGACGGAGCAGACGTTCAAGCTGTTCGCCGGCGTGTCTCCCGAGACCCTGGCGCAGTTCGGGGAAATGCTGGGCCTGAAGTCCCAGGGCAATGAGGCCCAGGACAAGGCGTTTCAGGAGTACCTGAAGATCACCAAGAATAACCACAGCGCGCTCAAGCGCCTGATCCATCGCAAGGGGACTGCGGGCTACAGTCAAGACGTGGGCCGCGTGGTGGCGAACTTTGTCTACTCCAATGCACGGGCAGGCGCGCAAGGGCTGAATGCAGGACAGATGGAAAAGGCGATTGCTGCCATCCCACAGCAGCAGGGCGAACTGCGCGACCTAGCCATGGGCCTGCGCAGCTACATCCAGGATCCCCAGGAGGAGGGGCAGGCCGTGCGCGGTATGCTGTTCGCTCAGTACCTGGGCGGCTCGCTGGCTTCTGCATTCGTGAACATGACCCAGCCTTTCCAGGTGACGCTGCCATGGCTGAGCCAGTACGGCGGCATGAAGAAGGCCGGTGCGCAACTGGCCCGCGCGCTCAAGGACATGGGTACCAAGGGCTTCCAGTACGAGGCCGACCTGGCCAAGGCCTTGCAGTCTGCCGAAGACGATGGTGTGGTCAGCCCCCAGGAAATCCATCAGCTGATGTCGCAGGCCCGCGGCTCCGGAGCGCTGCGAGCTGGTGATGGGACGGCTGCAGGGAATGCTCGAGCAACTGCCGCGAATGCATGGGAGCGCACCAAGGTGGCCTGGGGTCAGCCATTTGCCCTGGCTGAGCAGTTCAACCGCCGCAGCACCTTCATTGCCTCTTACCGTCTTGCGAAAGAGCAGGGCATTCAGAACCCCTCTGCATTCGCGCGCAAGGCGGTGCTGGATACGCAGTTTGTCTATTCCAAGGCCGTGAAGCCGCAATGGGCGCGCGGCACCATCGGTGGCACGCTGTTCACCTTCAAGACCTACAGCGTGTCCTACCTGGAGCTGATGCAGCGAATGTGGAACCAGGGGGCGAAAGGAAGCCCTGAGCGAGCAGCCGGCCGCCGCGCCGTGGGCTGGGCCATTGTCATGCTGATGCTTACCAGCGGTGCCGGAGGACTGCCATTCTCCGAGGACGTGGAGGACTTGATTGATTCAGCCGGCCAGCTGATGGGCTACAGCATGGCGACGCGGCAATGGCGCAAGGAGTTCATGCAGGAGTTCATGGGCAAGGAACTGGCCGACTTTATGGAGCAAGGAGTCTCGGGCCTTGCCGGTGCCCCCGTAGATATTGCCAGTCGGCTGGGCCTTCAGAACTTGGTTCCCGGTACGGGTCTGCTCCTTGAAAAGCGCGACAACAGCCGGGACCTGTTGGAGATCGTGGGCCCCGCTGGGGATTTGGTTAAGCGTGGTTTCACGGGCGTCAAGGAGGTGGCTCGGGGCGTCATTTCCGGTGATGCGGCAGCTATCGGCCGCGGTGCACTAGAGGTAATGCCCACAGCTGTGCGTAACCTAGCCAAGGGCGTGGACATGGCAGAGAGCGGGGTCTACAAGGACACCAAGGGCCGCAAGGTCATCGATGTCTCGCTGGGCGAGGCTGTGGCCAAGGCTATCGGGTTCCAGCCCAAGAGCGTGGCAGAGGTACAGGAGGCAACCGGGGTAGAGCAGAACCTGATTGGGCAGAACCGTGCCATGAAGGAGCGCCTGACTGCAGACATGGCCCAGGCCGTCTATGACAAGGACGTGGAGCGCCAGGCTGAGATTCGTGAGCGCCAGCAGGCCTGGAATCGTCGAAACCCGGAGAGCCCGGTGTTTATTGACAGGCGCTCGGTGCGTCAGCGGGTGATCAAGATGCGCCAGACCAAGGCCGAGCGAGTTGCAGCAGCTGCGCCCAAGTCGATTCGCGCGAACGTGCGGCAGTCTTTGGCGGAAGCGCAAGGGGGCACCACAGCCCCTTGATGCGAGATGTGGGCGTGAAGATAATGCGCCCACACACTCACTGCCCGGGGCGTGCGGTTCCTACCAAGGAACCTCGATGCCCATCACACACACAACGGCGCCGGCCGCATACGGACATGCCGCAACCTCTCATACAGGAGGGGCTGCAGCATGAAGAAAATCCTTACCGCATGGCTGGGCCTGCTGGGGATTCACCAGCATCTGAGTGCAGAGCAAAAACAGGACATTGCTGGCGCTGCCTACCAGGCAACACCTGGCGCGGGCACTGCAGTGAGCTTTCGCCTTGCCGGCCTGCCGCTGAGCGACTGGCTGGTGCTTGCTTCCATTGCGTTTGTGGCGCTGCAGGCCTCTTTCCTGATCTGGAAATGGCGGCGTGACTATCTCCGTGACCAGGAGCGCCAGCGTTTGCAGCAGCGGGCCCGCGAGGCCTGCGGAAAGGACGGCGCGCCATGAGCATGCCTTCCATCCTCAAACAACGCCTGGTGCAGACCGCGCTGACCATCATGCTTCTGGGGGCTGGCGCTGCCAGCATGCTGCCGCCTGGGGAGCCCCAGCCATCCGAGGCGGTGCTGCTCGCCATGGACATTGGCGCTTACTACGAGAGCAGCGGCCGGCACATCGGCACGCCCTACGTGGACAAGGTGGGCAAGGGTCAACCGCTGACTGTCTGCAATGGGGTAACGGGCCCGGAGGTTGTGGCTGGGCGCTACTACACCAAGACAGACTGCATGCGGCTTGAGCTGCCCATGTACCTGGCGGCCGAGGCTGCGGCAAAGCGTATGTTCCGCCACTGGAGCACCTACAACGTGTGGGTGCAGGCCAGCCTTATCGACATGATCTACAACCTGGGCGAGGCGCAAGTGGCCGGCAGCACGATGCGGGCCCTGGCCAATGCCGGGGATCTGGATGGTGCCTGCGCCCAGATGCCCAAATGGGTGCGCGGCACGGTCAACGGCAAGAGCGCCGTGCTGGCCGGGCTGGTGGATCGGCGCGGCACGACGGCCGAGCTTTGCTCGAGCTGGGGCCGGGATGGCCACTTCATGGCCGGGGTACTGCCATGACAGTGAGGGCAATTACTCACATCGCTGCTGCCGCTCTCGCAGCTGCTGGCGTCTGGTACTTCCAGGAGGCCCGTCTAGGTGCGGACCTGGCCGACGAACGCCTGCAGGCCAGCCAATACCGCGCGCAGATCGCTGATGAACGCACGGCCGCCGGCCGACGCTTGCTGGCCGTGGAACGCACGGTCAACGACAAATACCAAGGAGCCCTGAATGACGCCATCCAGAAGCAGGCCGCTTTGCAGGCTGCTGCTGATCGCGCTCGCCGTGAGCGTGACGGCCTGCGCCAGCAACTGTCCGATGCCGAGCAGCGACTTGCTGACGCTTCCCCCGCCGCCCTCATCGAGTACGCCCGAGCCCTCGGAAAAGTATTCGGACAGTGCAGCCAGCGATACACGGAGCTGGCAATCCGAGCTGATGGCCACGCAGCTGATGCGGCAACCTGCCGCGCAGCCTGGCCAGTGATCCCCCAAACCAAGGAGAACCCCCAATGAACTTCGGTGACGCCATCAAAGAATTGAAGCTGGGCAAGCGCCTGCAACGTACCGGCTGGAACGGCAAAGGCCTGTTCATCTATTTGGTTCCTGCTGCCAGCTACCCAGCGCAGACAGGTGCAGCCAAAGCACATTTTGGCGAGGGCGCGATGGTGCCCTATGCGGCTTACCTGGCCCTCAAGAACGTGGACGAGACAGTCTCCACCTGGGCGCCGAGCATCAATGACACCCTGGCCGAAGACTGGCAGGTAGTGGGTTGCACGGTCCCGCCCCACCAGCAGCGCGTGCTGGATGAGAAGCAGGAGCTGGACATCCGAATCACCAGGCTGGACGAGTTCATTCTGCGCAATGCCTTGTTCCGCCAGTTGGACCCCGAAGAGCAAGCCCGCCTGCGCCGCCAGCTTGATGTGATGCGCGAGCTGTCTGTGATTCTGGGCGAGCGCATTTCAGCTTTCTGAGCCGCACGATCCGCCTTTGCCTGCAGCCCGCGCGCAGGTGCCATGGCGGGCGGATCGACCCCCCTTGATGTTTTCAACGATTTGTCGTTTCATTGCCCGCGCCCAATAGAGGGCATGTAAACGACAGGACTTGAGCAAGAAGCGCGCGTCACCTGATCAAAACGCCACGACGGCCACGAAGCCCGTCTCAACACGCGCCCGTACTGCCTCATTCAAGGCCCCGGCTTCCAGCAAGAAGCCGCCTGCGGCCACCAAGACCACACCCCCCAAGAAAGCAGCCAAGCCCCTGACGCCATTTCAGAAGTGGTCGTCGGGCGTTGGTGCGCTTGACCAGTTCCTGGCATTCATTCTGGAAGGCGGCCACATGGCCGATTTCTGCCGTCAGAACGAGTTTGCCTATACGACGATGCTGGACTGGGTCAACGCCGACAGCTCACGCGCCGAGATGTACGCACGCGCACGCGAGGATCGCGCGGACAAGCTGGCTGACGAAATCGTGTCCATTTCGGACGAATGCGAGTACCAGCCTGTTACGGACATGAGCGGCAATACCGTTGCCCTGGTGTTCGACAAGACAGCAGTGGCACGCAACAAGCTGCGCGTGGATGCTCGCAAGTGGTCGGCATCCAAGCTCAAGCCGCGCGTCTATGGCGACAAGGTGCAGGTCGAGGGGACTGTCGACCACAAGGTGATGAGCGATGACGTGCTGCTGCAGCGCCTGGCAAAGCTGGGCGTCTCTGTAGCCAGCATCGTGCCGATGGGCCCAACGGAGGGCGGCGATGCTGGCTGACTCCGTTCTGCACCTCACCCCAGAGCAGCGCATCGAGTTGGGCGGTTTGCTGGATGAGCTCGAGCGCCGCCGGCGTACTCGCATGCTCGAAACCATGTTCCCGGACACCGGGGCATTGCGCCGTGCGCTTTATCCCCGCCATGTGGAGTTCTTCGAGCTGGGCGCGACCTGCAGCGAGCGCGTTTTCATGGCCGGCAACCGTGTGGGCAAGACCATGGCCGCCGGTACCGAGCTGGCCTACCACCTGACGGGACGCTACCCCTGGTGGTGGGCAGGCCATCGCTTCACCAAGCCCGTGCGCGCTCTGATCTCTGGCGATACCCACGAGACAACGCGCGACATTCTGCAGCTCAAGCTGCTGGGATCCACCACCGACAAGCCGGAGAACTTCGGTACCGGCCTGATTCCTGGCGATTCGATCACGGGCATCGTGGCGCGCTCCCATGTGAAGGGCGCAGTCGAGCGCGCGATGATTCGGCACGAGAGCGGCGGCGAGTCCGAGCTGTGGATGCGCAGCTATGTGCAGGGGCGCGAGATTTTCCAGGGCTTCGAGCTGGACATCTTCTGGGCTGACGAGGAATGCCCCGAGGACGTTTACGAGGAGGGCCAGGTGCGTCTGATGACGCGCGAGGGCATCTCCATGCTGACGTTCACGCCGCTGTCCGGCCTTACGGCTTTGGTGCAGCAGCTGACATCGCCCGATCCCGAGGGGAAGGTGATCGGCCGCGCGGTGGTGCAGTGTGGCTGGGACGATGTGCCCCACCTGACCGAGGAGGCCAAGGCCAAGCTGCTGTCGCGCCTGATGCCTCACCAGCGCGATGCGCGGACCAAGGGTGTGCCTGCTCTGGGCGCCGGCGCGATCTACCCGGTGCCCGAGAGCGACATCGTGGTGCCGGACTTCCAGCTCCCCGACTTCTGGCCCCGGGCCTACGGCATGGATGTGGGCTGGAATCGCACGTCTGCCGTCTGGGGCGCGCACGACCGCGACTCGGACATTGTTTACCTCTACAGCAATCACTATCGCGGCCAGGCCGAGCCATCGGTGCATGCGACATCGATCAAGGCGCGCGGCGACTGGATACCGGGCGCCATCGATCCGGCATCGCGCGGCCGCAGCCAGAAAGACGGCGAGCAGTTGCTGCAGAACTATGTGGATCTGGGCCTGCAGCTGCTGCCGGCCAATAACGGCGTGGAAGCCGGCATTTACCAAGTCTGGGAGCGCATGAGCACGGGCCGCTTGAAGGTCTTCAAGTCCATGCACGACTGGCTCAACGAATACCGCATTTACCGGCGCGACGACAAGGGGCAGATCGTCAAGAAGGACGACCACGCCATGGACGCGACGCGCTATCTCATTGTGACGGGGCTAGGTCTGGCCACCGTCAAACCCCGTGCCGCTGGTCAAGCGCGGCGCAAACTGTCCTGGAGGGTGACATGACCTCAATTCTCGGCCCACGCGGCACTCCCATGGTCGAGCTGGGCGGCGAGCGCGCCTGGCGCCAGCGCGTTCTTGGCGATGTTGTCTGCAGCTTTCAATGGCTGGACCTGCGCGCCGCCGGCGACGAGACAGCGGACGGGGACCCTGAGCCCTGCATGGTGCTGTTTCCAGCCTTCCGACGCATGGAGACGGGCTCCTATGTGATTCCCCAGCGCAATGCCTATGCCTATGTGGATGCCAAGGGCAACCCCACGCCGCAGTTCATCAAGACCGCTGCGCTGGCCGCCGAAACCATGGGCTTCACGATGACGGACCGCAGCAGCATCCGCCGCATGCTGGACATCATCTGCGAAGGCATGCCCGACCTGGTGGATATGCCACTGGAGCAGCCCCCCAGCCTGGAGGTCAAGCGTCACCGCCTGGGCATCGAAGTCACCGCCCGGGCCTATGGCAAGGATCTGCATAGCGAGGTGCTGTGATGTTTGAAGTGCGCGACATTCCCACCAGTGCTCGAGCAGCAGACTCCTCGAGCAACGCCGATCAAGAGCAGCCCGCCGAGCGCGCGGCAGCTGGCAATGACGAGTTGACCAGGCAGCGCCACAACACCCTGATGGAGCTGCTGAAGTACGAGAGCGAGCGCCAGGGTGAAGAACGCCAGCAGATGCAGATCGATGAGGACTATCAGGACCATCTGCAGTGGAAGCCCGAGGATGCCCAGGCGCTGATGGAGCGCGGCCAGGCGCCGGTGGTCTTCAATGAGGGTCGGCAGACCATTGAATGGATCTGCGGCACCGAGAAGCGCATGCGCAAGGACTACAAGGTGCTGCCGCGCGAACGCGACGACGAGGCCATGGCCGAGGTCAAGACCAAGCTGATCAAGTACACGGACGACGTGAACATGACCCAGTGGCACCGCAGCCGCGCCTTCCGCCAGGCAGTGACCGCAGGCCTTAGCTGGCTGGAGGAGGGGGCCAACCGCGACCCCGAGGCGGAGCTGATCTATTCGGGCTGGGAGGACTGGCGCAACGTCTACCGCGACAGCCATAGCCGCAACATCGACTACAACGTGGACGCGCGCTATCTGTTTCGCCGCCGCGTGGTGGACCTGGACTATGCCGTGGCACTGCTGCCGAGCAGCCGCGATCACCTGATGTCTCAGGCGGGACGACACGACGACGTGGATCCGGACGGGATCTGGTACCTGGGCGAGCGTCTGACCAGTGCCAGCGAAACCGAATGGGGCACAGCCAGCAGCATTTACGGGGACCGCGCAGCCTATATGTCCCGTGCGGGCTACTACGACAACAGCAGCCGCCGTTCGGTGGAGCTGCTGGAATGCTGGTACCGCATCCCTGAGCGAGTGCCGGTGTTCGCTGATGGCCCCTTTGCGGGCAAGGTGTTCAACCCGACAGATCCGCGCCACGCCTTCGAGCAGGCCCAAGGCCGCGCAAGACTGTATGAGGCTGTGAAGTTCCGCATGCGCCTGATGCTGTGCACCAAGGACGCGCCCTGCCTGGATATGGCCAGCCCGTTCAAGCACAACCGCTTTCTGATGGTCCCAATCTGGGGCTATCGCCGCGCGCGCGATGGCCTGGCCTATGGTGCATGGCGCGGCATGCGCGACATTCAGGATGATCTGAACAAGCGCCGCTCCAAAGCTCTGTATGCCCTGAGCGTGAACCGCATCATTGCGGAAAAGGGCGCGGTGGACGATTGGGACGAGCTGCGCGATGAGGCGGCGCGCCCGGACGGCATCATCATCACGAATCCACAGAGAGCGCTGAAGTTTGACAACAACATGGGCGACTTCCAGGCCAATGTGGAGCTGGCTGCCCAAGATGCGCAGTTGATTCGCAATGCCGGCGGCGTGACCGATGAAAACCTGGGGCGCGACACCAACGCGAACAGCGGGCGCGCGATCCTGGCCAAGCAGGACCAGGGCTCGCTGACCACCAGCGAGTTCTTCGACAACCTGCTGCTGGCCATCCGCCAAGCCGGTCAGCTGCGCCTGAGCCACATCGAGCAGTTCTACACCGAGGAAAAGGTGATCCGCATCGTTGGCGAGGGCCAGCGCCCCATTGAATGGCTGACGATCAACCAGGTGGATCCCGCGACCGGGCAGGTCCTGAACGACATCACGGCGCGCGAAGCGGATTTCATCGTGGATGCGCAGGACTACCGCTCCTCCATGGCCCAGGCCGCGCTGGAGCAGATGTTTGGCCTGCTGGGCCAGATTGCCACCTACGCGCCCCAGGTGGTGCTGTCGGTGCTGGATCTGGTGGTGGAGTCCGCCGACATCCAGGGCAAGGAGGAGTGGGTGGCGCGCATTCGCAAGATCAACGGCCAGCGCGACCCCAGCAAGCCGCCCACACCCGAAGAGATGAAGGCCGACCAGGATGCCCAGGCCAAGCAGGCCGAAGCCGAGCAGATGGCCAGCGAAACGGCGCGCACCCAGTTGGCCAAGATGCAGACCGAAATCCAGCTGGCGGAAGCCCAGATCAAGAAGCTGGGCGTGGACGACATCCTGAAGAAGGTCCAGACCATGCTGGCTGCGCTGGAAGGCGCCCAGATCGTGACCGCACAGCCCGGCCTGGCACCCGCTGCCGACGAAATCACCTCCTCGGCCGGATTGGCTGATGACGGCATCAATTCCCCTGCGACCGCTGACGCCACACCCACGGCGCAGCCCCAACCCCAACCACTGACCCAACCGGTACCCACCGAGTAAAGGAGCCACTATGTCCATGTTTAGCGAAGAAGACCTGGCCGGACTGAGCGAAGCAGAGCGCGAAGCACTGCGCGACCTGGCAGAAGACGACCAGGATCTGCAGGCCCCTGCGGGCGAGTCTGGTGAAGCCGGCGCGGCTACTGCTGCAGCTGCTGATGATCATGATGATGATGGCGAGAGCGCGGCCGCGGCAGCAGCCAACAAACCTGCAGAAGGTGCCGCTCCTGGCGCTGACGACACTGCGGCCGGCGCGGCAACTGGCGCCAAGGAAGAGGGCGCGGCTGACGATGATGCGGACGCACCAGCCCCTGCAGCGATTCAGCCAGTGTCTCCCGCCGATGCGGACGAGCAGCGCACGGCCCTGCGCGCCGAAAAGGCCACCGCTCTGCAGCAACTGCTGGATGGTGAGATTGACCAGGAGGCCTATCAGGAGGTCGAGTCCCGCGTACAGGACAAGCTGGACGACCTGGCCCGCGCGGCAGCCGTGGACATGGCGCGCTCCCAGATGCAGCAAGACGCCATGTTTACCGAGTATCACCAGCACCTGGGCGTGGCGCAGAAGGAGCTGAAGGCTGCCGGCATTGACCTGGATGGAGAGGCCGGCGCGCAGTTTGACCGCGCTGTCCGCCTGTTTGCCCAAGATGCGGCAGACCGTGGCCTGACCGACACCCTGGGCAATATGGCCGCTTCCCGTGATGCCCTGGCCGAAGCCCAGGCGCTGATGCTGCGCCGCTTTGGCAAGTCTGTAGCCGCGGCTCCCGCAGCTGCCGCGCCAGGTGCTGCACCCGCAGCCGCACCAACCGCACCGCCAGTGCGCAAGCCTGCTGCTGCCGACCGTTCGGCACTGCCTCCCACGCTGGCCGGGGTTCCCGCCGCGGCCGACGCTTCGGTGGGCAGCGAGTTCGCTCACCTGGATGGACTGGAGGGCACGGCGCTGGAAAAAGCCCTGGCCCGCATGACGCCCGATCAACAAGAACGCTACCTGGGGGCCTGATGTCCGGACGCAGACTCATACGACAGATCAAGGCAGGCGAGAGCCTGTCTTTCGACGGCGGCCGCGTGGTGGTGACGCTGCGCCAACGCACGGGCCAACGGGCTGAGTTGAGCCTGCACCTTGAAGACGACGTGGTGGTGGACAAGCCCACGCATGCGCGGGGTGACGAGCCCCGGGGCCACAAGCCCGTGTATGCGCGGCGCCACGCCCCCATGGGTACTTGATTTCCTGGAAATCACGATTATTCTTTTTTCCTAGCTGCGGCGCCTTTGCTGGCGCCATTTTCAAGCAGCAGATTGCCGCCGGGGGCAGTTGCCCGGTTCAAGCGCAAGACGCGCTCAGTGCTCGCAAGGGCAGGAGTAGCGTTATGCGTACCCTTATCGGTGTTAACGACCCGCAAGCGGTCAAGAAATGGGCCTCTCTGATGGCCGTGGCCATCAACAAGGAAAGCTATTGGTCCCGCAAGTTTGTGGGCAATGGCAAGGATTCGCGCCTTCCCATCCAGCGTATCGATGATCTGCAGCAGGGCGCCGGTGACGAAGTGACCGTTGACCTGCTGATGCCCATCAATCAGGAACCCGTCATCGGTGACGAAACCCTGGAAGGCAAGGAAGCGCCGCTCAAGTACTACACCGACCGTCTGCGCATCGACCAGGTGCGCGGCGGCGCGGATCTGGGCTCGCGCATGACCAAGAAGCGCACGCTGCGCGATCTGCGCAGCGATGCCAAGCGTGCGGCCACTGACTGGTGGAAGCGCCTGCAGGACGAGCTGTACTTCATCTACCTCTCCGGCTCGCGCGGCCATGGCTCGGGTTTTGTCTGGTCTGCCAGCAATCCCTTCTTCCAGATCAATCCCCTGACAGCGCCCGACAGCCAGCACATCCTGTTTGGCGGCGCGGCCACGTCCAAGGCCTCGCTGACCACTGGCGACACCTTCAAGCTGCGCCTGATCGACAAGGCCGTGGCCAAGGCTGAAACCATGGGCGGTGACGGTACCGACGAGCTGTCGATGATTCCCGTCTCCATCGAGGGCGGCAGCCACTACATCTGCCTGATGCACACCTACCAGGCCGACGCGATGCGCCAGGATGCGGGCACCGGTGGCTGGCTGGACATCCAGAAGGCAGCCGCGGCAGCCGAGGGCAACAAGAACCCCATCTTCCAGGGCACGCTGGGCATGCACAACGATGTGGTGCTGCACAAGCACCGCAACGTGATCCGCTTCAACGACTACGGCGCGGGTGGCAATGTAAACGCCGCGCGCGCGCTGTTCCTGGGCGCTCAGGCCGCGCTGATCGCTTACGGCGACAACGAAACCGGCACGCGCTTCCGCTGGACCGAGGTACAGAAGGACCACGAAAACAGCGTTGCCATCGGCACCCACGCGATCATGGGCGTGAAGAAGGCCACCTACAAGTCCAAGGACGGCAACATCCAACGCGACTTCGGCGTGATGGCTCTGGACACCGCCAGCACCGACCCCAATGCCTGATGAGCCCGCGGCCCGCGCCGTGGGCCGTGGCTTCACCAGCCCTTTCCCTCATCAGACATAGGAGCTTCAAATGCCCAAATATCAATCCGATGTTGCGACCGGCAAGAAGGCTGTGCCGCAACCATTCGATGCCAGCGTGCTGACGGTGGCCGTGGACCTGACTCTGCCTGCCGCGGCTCTCGTAGCCAACGATCTGCTGGAGCTGCTGGACATTCCGCCCAACGTGCAATTGGTGGCAGTGGACGTGGTGGCGCCCCAGCTGGACAGCAACGCGGCTCCCACGCTGGCGTTCTCCCTGGGCGTGATCAATGCCGCCGGCACTGACCTGGCGACGGTCTACGACACCGGCCTCAAGCCCGGCTCGGCAGCTGCAGGCTCCGTTGCCACGGCCAACTCGGCTGCGCTGGCATTCGCCAACGGCGACACCGCGCGCAAGTTGGGCCTGAAGGTGACCACAGCGGCCGCGACTTCTGCTACCGCCGGCAAGCAAGTGCTGGCACTGGTCCGCATGCGTTATTGAGCCGCGCAGCCCCAGGCAATGAGTGTGTAAAGGGGCTGCGCCGTGCGCGCGGCCCTTTCTTTATTGAACCGGCAAGGAGTGCCACATGACCGCCATCCACGCATACCGCCGCAACGAGCCCACGACCGTGGAGCTGTACGGCCAATCCATTCAGTTCAAGCCCAACGACAAGAAGGACGTGGTGGCCGAGGTGCAGCACGAAAAAGCCGCCGCGCGACTGCTGTCCATCACCGAGGCCTATCGCTTGTATGAGCCTGTCGAGCAAGGCGGCACTGTCGCCCAGCAGCTGGCGGCCAGTATTGGCTCGACCACGCCCACAGACGCCGAGGAGCTGCAGAAGGTGGTGGCCGACCAATCCAGCCAGATTGAAGCCCTGAAGCGCCAGGTGCAGGAGCTGAACCAAGCAGCTGCTGCCTCCGCCTCTGTCTCTGCAGATTCAGCCACTGGCGATGGTGCCAAGGGTGGCGAGGAAGCCGACAAGCCTTCGGAGCAGGCCTCCGGCGAGGGAAGCGGCAGCAAGGACGAGAGCCCCAGCGAGTCGCCCTATGTGTTCGCCAACGAAGCGGGCGAAACCATCGACATCAGCGAATGGACGGCGGCGCAGATTCGCGCGTTTGCTGAGTCCAACGAAATCAGCTTGCCCAAGGGCAACAGCGTGAAGGTGGGCGAGCTGCGCGACCAGCTGGCGGCCGCCCTGCGCGCTGGCTCCAAGGAGTAATCCATGCCCATTGCAGCCAAGGATGTGATTCAGCGCGGCGTGGTGACCACCCAGGACACCACCTCGATCCGCTGGCCGGTGGACGAGTGGGTGCGCTACCTCAACGATGGTCAGCGTGAAATCATGCTGCACCGCCCCGATGCCTTCAACAAGAGCGCGGTCATCGATTGCGTGGCGGGGACCAAGCAGGCACTGCCGGCCGATGGCGCCAAGCTGATCGATGTGCAGCGCAACGCGACTGTAACCAGCAAGCGCGCGATTCGTATCTGCAGCCGCGAGATTCTGGATGCGCAGATGCCCAACTGGCACAACATCGCGGGCGCGGCCGAGATCGTGCATTTCATGTACGACCCGCGCGAGCCCAAGGCGTTCTGGGTGTACCCGCCGGCCACAGTCGCGGCCAAGCTGGAAATCAATTATTCGGCCACGCCTACGGACATTGCTGAGCCGGAGGCTGGCTCTGACTACACGGCGGTTGCGGGCAATCTCTCGGTGGCGGACATCTACGCCAACTCCCTGCTGGATTACATGCTGTATCGCGTGTACCTCAAGGATGCCGACTATGCCGGCAATGGCGCGCGGGCCCAGGCGCATTACGCAGCGTTTGCAACAGCTCTGGGGATTGACCTGAAGGCCACGCTGTCGGCCGCCCCTGTGTCGGTGGGCAATCCGAACTTCCGCCAGGGCAGCAGCGCCGCGACAGTGCCGGTGGGCCAATGATGCGCGATTGGGCCGACTTCTTCCCCGATGTGCTGCCGGCGGTGGAGCTTGGCACGCCTGAGCCTACCGTGGTGCATCAGCTGCGCCGCGCGGCCCAGGACTTCTGTCACCGCACGCGCGCCTGGCGAACGACGCTGGAGCCAATCACCACCGAGGACAGCCTGTCTGAATACGCCATTCCGCTGCCCGAGCAGACCGCTCTGGTGCGGGTGGAGGGCGCAGAGCTGTCGGGGCATGGTTCCCTGGTTCTGTGGCGCCAGGGTCAGGCAGACGGCCAATACCTGATGACACCAGACGCGCGCAGGGTGGTGCTGCACCGCCCTGTGGCCGCCGATCTGGCCCTGGTGCTGGATGTGACGCTCAAACCGGGCGATATGTCCATGGGTATCGACGACGCGGTGTTTGATCAATACAGCGAAGTGATCGCTCTCGGTGCCGTGGCGCGCCTGCGCGGTGATCCCGTGTTGCGCGGCGATTTCAACACGCGCTGCGAAACCATCAATGTCGAGGTGTGGCGTGGTCGGGCTGCGGTGCGGCCGCGCGTGCGCCCGTATTTCTGAGGGGTGGTGATGAAGGTTACGGTTTCTGGTTTCTCTGGCGCCGTGAATGCGCCACACCCCAAGCTGCTGCCGGAGACGGTGGGCACGGTTTCGTGGAACCAGAAGCCGGGGCGCGGCGACTTTCGGCCCTGGCGCGATCCGCTGGATGTGGCGACGGTGTCCGCCGGCAGAAAGACGATTTACCGCTTTGGCCGCGATGTGGCCGAGGATGGGCGCTACTGGATGTCCTGGACGGGCATTGTGCATGCCGTGCGCGCCATGGTGGCCGACGACACGACGGAGCGCACCTATTACACCGGTGACGGCTTCCCGAAATGGACGGACAACACGATAGCGCTGGCTGGCGGAACCTATCCGGCGGCCTGGCGCAAGCTGGGGGTGCCCGCGCCCATTTCCGCGCCCACGGTGGCGGCTTCAGGCGGCAGCAGCACGGACACCGAGGTGCGCTACTACGTCTACACCTATGTGACGGACAAGGGCGAGGAGAGCGCGCCCGGGCCGGTATCGGCCGCAGTGACGGTGCCGACGGATGCGACGGTCAATATCACGGCCATTCAGGCGCCACCGGCGGGTGCCTTCACCATCAACCGGGTGCGGATTTACCGCACGCAGACCGGAACGACCGGGACGGCGGAATTCTTTTTTCTGCGCGAAATTGCCGCAGGCGTGGCGAGCACCACAGACGACGGGCGCACGCTGGGCGAGGTGCTGGAGACGGTGGAGTGGCTGGAGCCGCCCCAGGATCTGTCGTGCCTGACAGCCATGTGGAACGGGATGATGGCTGGCATCAGCGGTAATGCCGTGCGCTATTGCGAGGCCTACAAGCCCTATGCCTGGCCCATGGCCTATGAGATATTGCCGCCGGACGCCAAGCCGCTGGCGCTGGCCACCTTCGGGCAGCGGCTGCTGGTGCTGACCACGGCCGACCCGGTATTGGTGGCCGGGACTTCGCCGGACAGCCTGGACGAGCAGCCGCTGGAGGTGGGACAGGCCTGCCTGGCGCCGCAGGCGGTGGTGAGCTTCGGCCATGGCGTGGCCTGGCCGGCCCCCGACGGCCTGGCCTACTACGGGGCGGGCGGTGCCAAGCTGATCACTGCCGGGCTGCTGACGCGCGATGACTGGCAGGCAATGAAGCCAGCTGGCATGGTGGCGGGCCTGTATGAGGGGCTGTTTCTGGGCTTCTACACCGATGCCGGAGGCGTGCGGCGCGGCTTTCTGGTGGACCCGATCAATCCCACGGGCATCTTCTATCTGGAAAAAGGCTATGACGCGCTGTACCTGGACCGACTGCAGGATGCACTGTATGTGCTCGACGGCACCAAGGTGCGCAAATGGGATGCCGGCGCGGCGCTGATGAGCGCGCGCTTTGTGTCCAAGGTGTTTGCCATGCCGGCTCCTGCGAGCTTTGGCTGGTGCAAGGTAGTGGCGGATGGTTACCCGGTGACGGTCAAGCTCAATGCCCTGGAGCTGAGTGCGCGCGAGGTGGCAGCGCATATTGCAACCTTCGGCCCGCGCTGTGTGGCAGTGAGCTCCGGCAATAGCAGCGGGGTGCAGTTCACCTTGTCTGCGCCCGGGCCGGAAGCCTTTCGCCTGCCACCCATTCCCGCGCGCGCCTGGCAGATCGATCTGTCTGGCCAGCAGGCGGTGCAGGGCGTGGCCCTGGCCCAGGCCGTGGAGGAGCTGCGCTGATGGCAACGACTCCCCGCAAGGATTTGCCCGGTACCAACGCGCCGAACTGGAGCCAGCGCGTGACCGAGGAGCTGCGCGTGCTGATGGGGCGCGGCGGCAATGGCCGGGCCCTGACGGCCAAGGACTTGATTGATTCCGGGATTGCCAAGCCTGGAGCGGGTGGTGGCCTGGTGCCCGGCGTGCCGGGAGGGGGCGACATCGAGCCGGATCTGACGCCACCACCGGTGCCCACGGGGTTTGCGGTGACGGCAGGCCTGACCACGGTATTTGTGGAGCACGATGCCCCCGGCTATACGCAGGGGCACGGCCATGACCGGACGGTGGTCTATGGGGTTCTGCAGACGGGCAGCACCGCGCCGACGTTTGACCAGGCCGTGGTGCTGTTCCAGTTCCAGGGCACCATCGGTGCCTATCCCGCAGCGCTGGGAACGCGCTACCGGCTGTGGATCAAATGGCAGTCCCAGGATGGCGTGCAGTCGGTATCCCCCGCCGGCGGCATTAACGGCCTGGATGTGCAGACGGGCAAGATCGGCAACAACGACCTGGGCCCGCTGATTGTGGAGGCGGGCAATCTGGCCAATGGCTCTGTGAGTGCGAGCAAGCTGGCTGCGCAGGCCGTGGATGCGACCAAGTTTGCCAATGGCATCGAGCCAGTGACGATCATCACCGGTACTACTCTACCTACGACGAAATCCACAAGCAACATCACGTTCCAGGGACAGCTGTATACGTGGAATGCCGCAACGGGCAAGTACGAAACAGCCAAGTTTGACGGCTCGATTGGCGGCGCAAACTTGCTGAAGAATGCTGCGCTGATTCCTGACACCGCAGGTAACCCTACGGCTTGGGCTGTCTATAACAATGGTGGGGAAACGAACCCTGCGACCCTGACTCTGCAGCCGGGGCGCTATGCTAATAGGCGTTGGGCTAAGGTTGTTAATCATGTAGTTGGCGCGGGGACACTCGGTATTTACCAAACTCCGACTCCATACCTACAGACTTATCGAGCAGGGCAAAAGTATGTCCTCTCGTTCCGGGCGAAGACTACGACGCCTGCTGACCTGAACGCTGTGTTCCTTGGTTGGAATCACTTCCCTACAACTATGACGTGGTTGACGCCTACGGCACTGATTGCAGTAGAGACCCTGTATAGGGTAGAACTTGTCTTTGCTGTAGACACACAAGCTGAGCTGTATATCTCTGCCTCACCTGTGGGGGTCATGTCGCAAAATGCAGAAGTCTGGATTACCGAGCCTCAACTTGAAGAGGGAGATACAGCCACGGCTTGGGCTCCGAATCCTGCCGACATACTACCGGGTTCGATCACAGCGGTAGAGATTGCCGACAACTCGATCACTGCACCCAAGCTCATTGCTGAGGCTGTCACGGCAGGCAAGATCGCCGCCAATGCCGTCAGTGCCTACAACTTGCAGGCATTGGCGGTTACAGCAGGCAAGATCGCTGCAGACGCCGTGACCGCTGGGACCATTGCAGCTGGGGCTATCAGCGCACGCGAGATCGCGGCCGGGGCTGTCACGACTGACAAACTTGTGGTCACAGGCCGAGGCACGGCTCTCAACCCTGACCCACAGCTAGAGGATGTGGCCCATTCTTGGACGATTGAAGGCCCAGGAGTCATCGTGTCATACGGCACAGGTGGCTCTGCGACAAGTAGCCGATTCTTCTGGACACCTGGGGCAGCGGCTGGCGACAGCAAAGTCTGGTCTACAGACGTGCTGATTGATCCGTCTCGGACGTACCGACTGACAGCAAGCCTCTATACAGACTTCGGCAACAACCGAGACATGTATATCTTCGTGCAGTTCTACGACCAGACGGGGGCGGCTATTCCGCATAACGGCTGGGGCGGCGCCCTATCCGGCTATGTGTTCGGCGGTGTGCCGCCTGCGGACTGGTCGCGCCAGGGCGGGCAATTCGGAGCAGGCGTCGCTGGGAGGCCGATTCCAGCGAATGCACGGTCAGCAAAGATAGGTGTCTGGTTTCAATACACAGGCCCAGGCGGGACTAGCTCTGTAGCCCAGGCAGCAGCCGACATTCGTCTCGAACTTGCACAAGACGCAAGTCTTATTGTTGACGGAGCAATCGTCGCTACAAAACTTGCAGCAAACTCCATCGCTGTCGGTACGGCTGCCATCCAGGATGGCGCGATTGTCAACGCGATGATCGGCAACCTGTCTGCGGACAAGATCAACGCCGGCACCTTGAACGCTGCGCGGATCGCGGCCGGCACGATCACCTCTTCGCACCTTTCAGCGAACTCCGTCATTGCAGGCAAGATCGCGGCCAATGCTGTTACAGCGGGCACTATCGCTGCTAACGCTGTGACCGCCAACCAGATCGCGGCTGGAGCCATCACGGTCGATAAGCTCGCTGCGGGCTCCATTACCGCAGACAAGATGGCTATCGGCACTGGTGGCAACCTCTGTCCTGACGCTGCATTCACTCCAGGCTTGGCCTTCTGGGCGCAGGATAACTACATGCGGCTGGGGACATTCGGAGTTAACCTGAACAGTACCTATGCGGTAAACGGTAGCCCAACACTGTTCATTGAGGACATCCACGCCGGTGGCACAGGGTATCTGGGCGTAATCAGCGTTCCAATCTCTGTCGTTCCGGGCGAACGATACGAATTCAGCGCCTACATGGCTACCCATCGGTGTGTCGGGGAGATGCATGTCCTCTTCGGTAACACCAGTGGTGGGTGGACTTCGGCATCGTTTCCTGGCACTGCCGTCGACGAAAAGGACGGGTCTTTAAGCCTGCAGAACTACAAGCGTGTCGGAGGCTTTGCCACCGTGCCTGCTGGCTATACCAGGATGCGCCTCATTCTGCGCAAGCTTGGGACACAGAGCACAGCATCGTCGTACCTGTTCGCTACCAGGCCCTTCATCGGTAGAGCGGGGGATAACCAGACAGAACTGTCGCCCTGGGCTCCTTCAGGCTCAACTCAGCTTATGCCTGACGGCATCACCACGCCGTCCATTTCCGCACTGGCCGGCAAGTTCGGTGACATCGAAATTCGTCCCACTGCCGGGGCATCTGGCTGCATCCGCGTTTACGACTCGAATGGAACATTACGTGTTCGATTGGGGGTGTGGTGATGCAGTGCGCGAAGAACACCAGTATTTGAGGACGAAGAAATGCCGCAAGGGATTCAGGTATTCAACGCTGACGGAACGCCTCGTGTGGATACATCCACTCGATTGTCGAGGGTCATAGCAATCATTTACGTGGGCGGCGGTTCGTCTGGTTCATACACCAACGCCGGGTTTCTCACGGGAACACCATTCGGCTTATTTATTCCAGCTTCAGGAGGCGCTCACTATGTATCCATATCTTTCTCGGGCTCTACGCTCTATTGGGCAAAAACCCAAAATGCATATCCAACGACTGGCAACATCGTTGCTTTTGTCTATTAGCTTAGCGGCCTGCGGCGGAGGTGCTGGCGGTGGCGAATCTGCAGAGCAGGAACCGCCTCACTCAGTTCCCGCCACCTCCCAGGTCGCTTACAACAAGGACAATTACATGCCCGCAGGCTTTCAAGTCATCAATGACAGCGGTGTGATCCAGATCGACCAGGATTACTTCAACTATTCCATGGTCGCCAAGGGTTCGCTGGCTGTGAACGGTGGTGGTGCAAACATCTCCGTGGGCGGGTCTGTCGCTCCAGTCCTGTGCTTCAGGCCTACGGGAGCGGCCGTGGGCATCATGGGCTTCACGTTCAATGCCGGTGGCACTTCGGTGTGGAATTTGCGGGCCTCGGTGCAACCGAATCTGACAGCCTCTGTGGACTGGTGGGTGTTCGATGCTGAAAGGGCCGTTTCCGACACTGGCCCTGGGCTGAGCGTCTATGACGGTTCTGGAAATGTCGTTTACAACAGCAACACCCCAGAAATGCGGGTCGCAGGGGTCGCGTCCACGCCTGCTTTCGCTGGCGGTGATGGCTGGCCCCCTTCCCACAATCTCGGCTATTGGCCCGGGAAGGCTGTCTGCATTGGGCAGTCGAAGTTCTACTTCGTCAATTCGGGTTCGGATGCAGCGCCCTATCTCGCGGTGCTGGAGGCGGTCAAATTCAGCGGAGACACGCTGATTACTGAAAACATCATTGTTGGAACCGGACCAATTCTCGGCCCTGGAAGCGTCTACCCCGTGAACGGGACCGCCAGCAATTTCTTGCTCGCGGATATTGCTGGTCTGTGAACTCGAGTCAAGGCGACCGACAAAACGTCCGCCCTGGCGAATTCACGAAGTTCCCAACTGATGCCGTCTCCATGTCCTTGGGCGACGGGTCAATTATTCAAAGTGACGGATTTATTTGATTTCAAACGGCCACAGGCCATAGGGGGTAAATATGACAGTTCTGAAGGTTGTGAATACCAACAATGGCATGGCCGGAGCCCATCGGGTGGTCAAGGCCGAAATCGCTGACGGGAAGCTGCAGCTGCAGCTGCATATGTACCTGACAGCCGAGGACGCGGCCAACAATCAAAACCTGCGCTGGCAGGAGTACCCGGTGCTGCCTTTGGCCGCACTGGATGTGCAGGACCCCTGGGGTTCGCTCGAGCGCGGCCTGGTGGCACAGGTGGATGGCGTGCTGGAGGGCGGCACCTTTGTGGCAGATGTGGCGGCCGATGATCTTGGCACGGCCAGGGCTTTGAAGTGGGCAGAAATCAAGGCCATCCGCGACCAGCTGGAATCCGGAGGCTTCGAGCTGGCCGCCGTGGGGCGCTTCGACAGCGATGCAGAGAGCCGCGCTCGCATCGTGGGCGCATCCATGGCTGCCAAGATCGCGCGCGATGCTGGCCAGCCCTATTCCATCAACTGGACCCTGGCGAACAACACCACGGTGGAGCTCGATGCAGACGCGGTGATCAATGTGGGCTTTGCCCTGCTGGCCCATGTGGACGGTATTCACCAGCGCAGCCGCGCCCTGTATGCCGAGATCCAGGCCGCAGAGGATGCCCAGGCCGTGGCGTCCATCAGCTGGACGGCACCCGCGCCTGAACCAACACCAGAGTAAGACGAGCCCGTCGTAGCCTGAGCAACCCATCACCAAACAGAGGAACCACCATGACAGTAGAAGCCATCAACCCCCGCCTGAATGAAGTCCTGCAGAGCAACGTCGGCAACAAGCTGACCGCCGAGCTGTCGGCAGGAATCGTTGGAACGATCCAGCAGCTGATGAACAGCATCGCCCAGGAGGCTTTTGCAGCTGGCCAGGCATCCGAGCGCGAAAAGGCTGCGGTGGTTGCCGCGGCCGCGCCGGCAGTGCCGGCTGATGCCGCCGGCGTGACGGATGTGGAGGCAAAGCCCGTCTCCTGATACCCCCTTGAATCTTGGGCAGGGCCGTCGTTTCATGTGCCCTGCCAGATTCGCTGGCGCTGGAGAGCATATGCGTGGATTGCTTGCTGTGGCCCTAGCCAAGCGTATCGGACAGCCCTTGACCGTCGAACTGGCGCGCGAGGTGGTGGCCGAGTGTCTGCCGGATCTGGCCGTGGGCCCGGTGGCCGTGGAGCGGCGCGGCGACCTGGTGTTTCAGGCCGAGCAACTGGGACCGGACCTCGCCGCCGGCGAGCTGGCCGCCCAGCGTCTGCGCTTCCTCGAGGAAACCTTGCCGCCTGGCGTGCCAGCCCATGTTCAGTGGGATGAGCTGCGCCAGATTGAGCGCTCCGGACAACTGCTGATTCTGACTGTGCGCCGAGATAGCCAGCTGCTGGGCAGCGTGTGGCTGAACCTGTATCAGGACTTGAATACCGGGGAGCCAGTGGCCTGTGACGACATGCTGTTTATGGAGCAGGGCGCGCGCGGCGGAATGGTGGTGGTGCACCTGTGGCGCTATGCCGAGCGGGTGCTGGCGCAGCTGGGGCGCGTGCAGATGAGCTGCCATTCGCGCGAGGCCAACAATGCCGGCCGCCTGGCGCGGTTTGTGGGTGGACAGATCACCCACACGGGATTCTCGAAACGAATTGGCTGCGGCCAGGAGCGGGCGCAGCGCGCCGGAAAGGACTGAGCAATGGGAAAGAGCACCAAAGTCGATACCAGCGGGCAAAATGCGGCCGCGCTGATGCAGGCGCAGCTGTCCAAGGAACAATTGGAATGGGCGAAGCAGATCTACGGCGAGACAGCCGATGAACGCGCGGCGGCTACTTCAGTTGCCGACCAGGTATCGCGCTCGCAGCTGGAAGCCCAGAACCTGCAGAACAAGGTTGCCCAGGCGGGCTATGAGGACTACACCAGCACTTACCGCCCGCTCGAGCAGAAGCTGGTGGCCGATGCCCAGGCCTATGACACTCCGGAGCGCCGCGCGGCCGAGGCTGCCAGCGCGAGCGCTGATGTAGAAACCAGTATCGCGGCCCAGCGCGGCGCGACGATGCGCGCCATGGAGCGCTCGGGTGTGAACCCCGCCAGCGGCAAGGTGATGGCCATGGCTGGAGCCTTGGACATTGGCGCGGCCAAAGCCAAGGCAGGCGCGGCAAATGCCGCCATGAAGACCGTGGAGCAGCAGGGCTATGCCCGGCGCATGGATGCGGCAAACCTCGGCCGCAATATTGCCAGCAGCCAGGGGACAAGTGCCTCTATCGCCTCTCAGATTGGTGCCGGTGCAGTGGGCAGCGCCAATGCGGGACTGGGCGCGGCTACGAGCGGGCAAAGCATTTTGAACTCAGGGTACGCCGGCGCCCAGGCTGGACTGGCAGGGGCAGCGAATACCTACAGCCAGATCAATCAGAACCAGATCGCCGCCAACTCCTCGAGCAATTCGCTGTGGGGCGGGCTTGGAAGCGCGGCAGGAATGATCGGATCTGCTTGGCTTGGGAAAAAGTAATTAGAGAACGCAGTCGAAAACCCACCAAGCGTTTGGCTTGGAGCCGCCATCCTTGGCAAGCGCGGCATGACGTCCCTGCTTTTGGCATTGGGCCTGTGCAAGATCAAACGCTTTCTGATTGTCTGCTGAGTCCCATGCTGTGCCTTTGATCTCCACTGTGCGTGGTGTAGACGATGTGATTTCGTGCTTGCTTGCGCATGCAGACAGCACGACGCAGGCGATACCAACGGCTGCGATCTGAAAAGCTCTCATCCTATTTACCTTCTGCCGTTGTAGTCGAACCAATTGGGCTGGCTTCGCTCACATTGAGAAACCCAACTGCCGATTTGATCGAGCATTTCTTGAGCTCGTTCCCCATCGACGTGGCCTTGATCGATCTCGTTCCAGAGGAATCCCATGTACCCGTCAATTCCATCGGGGTAGGAGACATTGTCCTGGAGGAAGTTTCCCATCAGATGAGGTACACCCTCTGGATCAGTTGCGCCAGAGTGAGCTTCCGCATGAAAGAACCATCCGTCTTCGGTTTTTTCAAGTCTCAGAGACGTATACGCTCTGTATCGGTTGGTCCAGTATCGGAGCCGTAGTCCTTCCATGAATTGCCTCCTTCTTTGTGAAGGAATGTAGCAGAGTAGCAGCCGCGGCCCGGCAGCCTGTCAGTAGCCTTCGACTAAAGGCATTTCCGTTCCATCGACCGCAATCATCACGCCCGTGGTGTTGGGGTCGATTTCTATTGGGACGCCCCACATTTCATTGGGCTTGGCGAAGGCGTTGACGATGTTGAACTGGCGCAGCTCTTCCGGCGGCAATAAGCAATACCGGAAATGCAAATCGTTCTTGTGCTACTCCCGTGTTAGAGTGTTTCCTACATTGATATCAACTATCAAGAATCAATATCTATTGCATTGATTAACTATGGTGCATGCACCTAACATCCGAATTCAAGAGGCCATATGTCTAGGGAGAGCGCGTCACGTGTCACTAAACATGTCATCCCTATGGATGAGGTGTTGATTCGGACAGCGCTATCAAAATCGATGCTCTACAAGCTCTTGCGGCAGGACAAGTTTCCTCACCCAACGCCGATGAGCAATAGAAGCATTGGCTGGTTCGAGGCTGATATCGAAAACTGGCTACAGGCTAGAAAAGCAGCTCGCCAAGTCAATCTCGCACTCCCCCTCGTCTACATGGCGGGCAGGATGGGAGAGTCTGCAGAAAACAAGAAGTCAGGCGGGGACTTTTCTTGCTGGCGAATCTTCGATGTTTCCAAATCCAGTGCCCTCGGTGCTTTAGGAACGGAAAGCTCGGAAGCTGAGGTACTGATCGCGCCGCCGCAAGAAATGGTCTTTTATGGAACGCGCACAAGGTTCATGTACTCGGGCCCCTGGAAAGCCAGAGGCAGCGACCACGGGCACACGCATGGAGTGACTCCGTGCTCGCCTGACAGAGCTCAGAACGCGGCATACCGTGGAGCGCTCCAAGGCATTTCACGGGCTGATGTAGTTGTGGCCTATCTCGAAGATCTGGAAGGCTATGACACTCTGGTTGAGATTGGCTACGCCCGGGCGGCTGGTAAGAGGGTGATCGTGATTACTTCACCGGCACTTCATAAGCCACCGCTTAACGATGGTTGGGGTAGCGGGCTCTGGTTTGCTATCCGGGCTGCGGATCGGCACATTAAATTGCCGGACCACCCTGGCAGCACGTCAAAGGAGCATTGGCAATTGGCTCATGCACAAGCAGCACTGATGATTGCGGAGTGGTATCCAGGCACTATGGTCTCTACCGCCTAAAGCCATGCCCATATCCAGGTTGCCAAGGCTTTTAAACATTACTAAACAGGGCTGCACAATTGAAAGCAGTCAGGTAAAAATCGTCTTCAACTTGACGAATAAATTCTCTTATCAAAAATACTCAATCAAAGAATATCGGTAAGAAAAACTCCATTTATCTCGAACTTAAAATCCAGGTAAAAAAGAGAGTTTAAATGATACCTGTCAGCATCGCATATCTGACAGCTTGTGCTCTGGTTCTGACCTGCATTTTTCCGAAAATATTTTTTACATGTGTTGCCACGGTCAAATGGCTGATTTCTAAGTAGGAAGAAATCTCTTGAGTCGTTTTTCCTTGAGCTATCAACTTCAATATATCTATTTCTCTTTCAGTCAGTGACTCAAAATTTTTATGCGTGAAGATTTTTTCTCCCTGCATAGCTGCATTGAATATTTTTGGAATGATTTTTTTCGCCACCCGGGGAGATATCGCAGCTCCACCATTGGCTACTTCCAGCACGGCCTGCAAATAGCTTCCAAACCACGAATTCTTCACCAGGTATCCAACAGCGCCTCTCTTAAGAGCATCCATGGCCGCATCGTCGCTTTCACTTGCAGAAATTGCGATGCATAGCACGTCAGGCCTTTTTAGCTGGATGGACTCCAGCAGCTCAGCTCCTTGGCCTTCGCCAATAGACAGGTCGATGAGGAGTACGTCGAACTCTTGAGAAAAGACGTTCTTGCGAGCCTCTTTGTAGCTGGAAGCCTGCCCTACCAGAAGAGTGCGAGGGTCACGCATGAGCTCCTGCGCGATCACGTTCCTGATGTGTCTGTCTTCATCGACCAGAAAGACTCGCACAGGCTGGTTCTGCTGACCTTTCATGTCGGACGGCCACATGCCACCGAAGGCAATAGATGCGCCTTCAGTTCTGCCGACGTCAGACCGTGAGCTCATAGATGCGTCGGATAGATACATGTGACACCCCAGCAGGTAGATGGATTGGTTGGAAGTCACGCGAAAAATAAAATTTCCCTTTTTAAAAATCCACTAAAAGTAAATAAAGAAATACGTAGTTTATATTTTTACAAATTAAAACTATAATATGTGGTATCGATTGAAGTAGATGCGTGAAAAATAGATATAAACCCTTTGTTGTTGAAACATTGGACATGGAAAGTAAACAGAAATACAGATTACTTTTTTTAACACTGTAAGAATTTTCCCATCGATGCTATTTCTTCAATAGCGCACCATGTATAAAACACAATAACTTAATCAGTTTTTTATTGAATTAATTTAGTTAAGAAAATATTTTTAAACAGGGTATTACTGTTTCTCAGTCATTTTCTGAAACTGGCCTCACCGAATGCCTGTTTTGGAACGTAACCAAGCACTCCAGAACTTGTTGACGGTTAACAGGGGCCTTTTGCAGGTCTGCAAATGGTCTTTTGCTCACACACTCTCTCTTTCACTTGTCTGAAAACTCGCTATTTAAAGGAACGATCATGAAAAAGTCTGTGATTGCCATGGCGGTTATTGCGTTGGCTGGTGTTGCATCTGCTGCTGTGAGCAGCTCAAGCATTGCAGCCACAAACACGACGTCAAGCGCATCGTCTGCCACGCTGTCGGGTGCGGCTAGCTCGGGTAACGGAAGTGCGCTGAGCATGAATAGCGCAACCTCCGGTGCAACGTCGAATGCAAACGCTGCTGGCGGCGCGATCGGCGCAGGCGGTTTTGGCATCGGTGGGGCAGCTGTCGGCGGTAGCGCAACTACTTTCGGTAATGTGAAGAGCCTTTCCGCCACCTCCGGCAACGGTGTTGCGGGCGGCGTAGCGGCTACCAATGCCAATGCGGGCTCAGCTGCTGCTGCCGGCTATAACGCAGGACCCGTCAACGGCACAGCCTTCGGCGGCGCCTCTTCTCAGACCGCGAATGTTGCTGCAACTGGCGCCGGCCCTGGCGGCGGCCTGGCCTACGTCCACAACAATGCAGGCACCACCTCTGGCTACAACGCCACATCGGGAGCCGTTTCCTCACCTTGGGGCTCGTTGACCAATACCACCTCTAATGCCGGTTCTGTGGGTACCGTCCATCAGAATGCCGGCGCCTGGGGTAACGCTGGCTACCTCTCCAACGGTGGTGGCACCTCCGGTACTGCCGGTGCAGGCTCAACGGCCAATGCCAATTAAGGCAGCTATCCCAAGATAGTTGTGTTTGTCCCGGGCCTGGCTGCCTGGCCAGGCTCGGGCAATGCAGGAGCAAAGCATGAAATTCTCAATAGCTCTGTTAAGTCTTTGCGTTCCTTTGTGCAGTTATGCGCAAAGTGCCGACAGCAGCGCGCAAAGCTCCTCTAACTCTTCATCCGTAGGGGCACAACAGAATCAGTCGGTCACCATTGTCAATCCAGTTGCTGCTCCGGCGGAAAGTCGATCTGTCGCCACGATGGAAAGTAGATCCACTTCAACCTCCGATCAAAACATCACAACGAGCGGAACAACCACCCAGAACCTGAATAACACAGTGTCTGGAACGTCCAAGAACATTGTGGAGTACAGCGGCACCTACACCCTGAAGAACGTTCCCAGCGTGGGCGGCCCCAATCTCACTACCAGCAATGACACCTGCATGGGCAGCAGCAGCGGCAGTGCCAACGGCCCTGGCTTTGGCGTGAGCTTCGGCACAACCTGGACGGACGAGCATTGCAAACGCCTGAAAATGAGCCGTGAGCTCTGGAACAAGGGCATGAAGGCAGCCTCGCTGGCAATGGACTGCATGGATCCCGCCGCCCGCGTGGCACTGGAGATCACGGGTTCGAAATGCCCGCAATCCATGACCGCAGATGAGCGCCGGAACAACTACGGGCCGGATGCTTCGGCACAAGGTAGCCCAACTCCTGCTGCGCCCCCTTCAGAGGCTCAGTCAAGCTTTGCGCCTGAGGTCACTCGCCCCACGGCTATCACCTCTGTGATGGATGACCCACGTACAGCACGGCTGTATGGCAATTAGTGGGCGTGATTCCTAATCTAGGAGGCCGCTATGGGCAAGACTCTAGCTCTTTTCGCGATTGCACTATGTTGCGCTTCGTCTTTGGCTGCACCCGACTCCAGGGCCATCAACGAGCCGTGGAGCATTCAACGCCAGATCTTCGGAAGTGGCGAGCAAGGTGCAGCAGGCTCGCAGCAAGCAGAGCCAGTGGGCGACTATGGCGTCTGGCATGTGCCGCAGTACCTGCCTGGCTATCCGACTGCAGCAACGATATGGCCCCGCGCTATCCCTGTGAAATGCAAGGACAGGCAGTGCGAAGGCTATGTGATTACCCCGCAGATGGGGCCAGGTGAGTACCTGTTCTTCGTGCCTACAAGCGAATAGACTGGTCAAAGGCATAACAGGACGGCAGCACTCCTTTGGTGCGAGGGTGTGCAGAATTTTGTGTAAACGGACAATCAACCGCCGGCGCAAGCCGGCCTGTCCGTAAGCACAATGAGCATCAAGAAACACGACGTACCCGAAGAACTGCTGTCTGGCCTGCTGGCCAACTACAAGAAGCCCGAAGACCTCATCGGCGAGAACGGCCTGCTCAAGCAGTTGACCAAGCTGCTGGTGGAGCGAGCCCTAGACGCCGAACTGACCGAGCATCTGGGCCACGAACGCAACGAAGCGGTAGCCAACACCACTGGCAACACCCGCAATGGCAAGAGCAAGAAGACCCTCAAGGGCGATTTCGGCGAGTTGCCCATCGAGGTGCCACGTGACCGCCATGGCAGCTTCGAGCCCCAGCTCATCCCCAAGCACCAGACCCGCTGGGCCGGCTTCGACGACAAAATCATCTCGCTGTACGCCCGCGGCATGACGGTGCGCGAGATACAGGCCCACCTGGAGGAGATGTACGGCACCGAGGTCTCGCCCAGCCTGATTTCCTCGGTGACCGACGCCGTGGCCGATGAGGTCAAGACCTGGCAAGCCCGCCCGCTCGATGCAATCTACCCCATCGTCTATCTGGACTGCATCCATGTGAAGGTGCGCGAGGGCGCTGTGCGGGTCAAGGCGGTGTACTTGGCCATCGGCATCACCACGACGGGTGACAAGGAGGTGCTGGGCCTGTGGCTGGCGCAAACCGAGGGTGCCAAGTTCTGGCTGCAGGTCGTCACCGAACTTCGCAACCGGGGCGTGCAGGACATCTTCATCGCCTGCGTCGACGGGCTCAAAGGCTTCCCCGACGCCATTGAGGCGGTATTCCCCAAGGCGGTGGTGCAACTGTGCATCGTGCACATGGTGCGCCACAGCCTGAACTACGTCTCGTGGAAGCGTCGCAAAGAAGTGGCCGCCGACCTGCGACGCATCTACACGGCAACCACCGCCGAGGAGGCCGAGCTGATGCTCGGTGAATTCGAGGCCCGCTGGGATGCCGAGTACCAACCCATCGGCCAGTCCTGGCGCAGGAACTGGAGCCGGCTGATTCCGTTCTTTGACTACCCACCCGAAATCCGCAAGGTCATCTACACCACCAACGCCATCGAGTCGGTCAACATGAGCCTGAGGAAGCTGACCAAGAACCGGGGCTCGTTCCCCAGTGACGAAGCGCTGACCAAACTGTTCTATCTGGCCCTGCGCAACATCAGTCAGAAGTGGACCATGCCCATCCGGGATTGGAAGGCTGCGCTGACCCGCTTTACCATTCAGTTCGGAGACCGCATCTCCGTCAATTGAAGTCCGAACCGTTTACACAAAAATTCGGACACGCCCGGCTCTGGGGCTGCAGCCATGGCGAGCAACAATTTCAATTCAAGGTCAAGCACGGCTTCAGCACCGAATTCCTACACGAGTAATTCGCAGCCAAGTGCTGCGGATGGCAAAGGGTACAGAGACGGTCAGCAGTGCACGAAACTTAGCAACAACAGCGATAGCTTTCAGAACCTTTGCACTTTCCCCGTCTGGGTCTCTTTTGTGAACCAAAATGGTCAAGGTGCCGCTGGTCCAATCAAGCCAGGAGGCCGGGAGCTGATCACCAAATCAACCAGGATTCAGTGGGCGGCATGCGAATACCCGAGCTCACCGAAATTGCAGCCGACGCTCTCGGGCTCTCCGTGGCATAACAGCCCGGGGTCTCGCTATTACTGTGTGGGACGCTAGTCAAACAGCGGTCTTTCCACAGTTTGCTCACATTCAGAACTGGCCCCTAAAAATGCTGCCCGAATGTGCCCCAAAGTTGTGTTTGTGGCCGGTTAGCGCGAAATGCAGAAATCGCTCGCTTTGGCGACTTGTGGCGGCGTGTTGTTGGTTTCTGCATGAATAGGCGTTCGGAGTTGGTATGGAAAGTTGGTGTGCTTTGTAAGTCTTTGATTTATAAATTAAGTGTAAACCTTTACACGGAGTAGGTCGGCGGTTCGAGACCGTCAGGACCCACCAGAGAAAACTAAAGAAATCAAGGGCTTAGAGCGATCTAAGCCCTTTTTCTTTGCCCTCTCCACCAGCTCGAATAGCCGCCACCAGCCGCCTCTACCAACTGAAAATCGTTGCTTGCCAACTCTGCAGGGTATTAGTATGACGCTCCTTTTTGGAGGGCTAGAAGGCAGGCAAGAAGCAGGTCGCAAATGGATCGTGACAGTACGTCTTCAAGAAGAAGGGCGTTCTGGATAAGCCGCTGTAACTCAGGTTTTCCACAGAGGCCGAAGGCGATGAATATGCGGCTGTATTGACCCAGTGAAAACCTGCTCAGGTGTTACCGTCGAGAGAAAGACACCATGAGCACATTGATGGAAGAAGAGATCAAACGCTGGACCGCAAAGCGCAAGAATCGAGGAGAACCCGTCCTTCGGGTACCGAACCGTGGCGCACCTGCTGGGGTTCAACAAGAACACGGTGCAGCGCATCTTCCAGCTCAAGGGCTGGCAGGTGCG
>Ga0067045_1002783_pt1 | contig 46224 bp, 52 predicted proteins | sample TerdegcTABiofilm_FD_59184 | JGI IMG/M metagenome (GOLD analysis project Ga0067045, IMG submission 59184) | Combined Assembly of (Gp0054472, Gp0054536) Wastewater bioreactor microbial communities from Singapore -Terephthalate degrading...
CTCGGCCAAACTCGCTCGCTTCGCCCGCTCAAACAGTGGCCTCGCTGATCCTCGGGCTGCCTCGCTCTTTGAATGAGGGCTCAAAATCGCCTTTGAGGCTGACAACGCGCCCCCCTGCATCCTGTCCGCGCCCCCGATTTCGTGTCCTCAGCTTCGCCGGGCGCTGCAGCCGGCGCTCTGCAAGCCGTTCGCTTATGATGACGCCGGGCCTCCGGCGGGTTTAGCGGGCAGCTAAAAGAGCGTCTCCTGGCCGTCCTCCAGGATCACTTCCTCCCCGCCGAAGCGGCGGTTGATACTGGCGCCCGGCTCCTCCCGGGGCGAGGGCATCTGGACTTTACCCTGGTAAAACTTATACGCTACCTGCCACTCTCCCCCTAAAGACCTGCCCAGCAGGCCCTCAAAGTATTTTTTATTATCGGGGCGCTCCGCCATCCTCATCCCCAGCTCTTCACCCTCGGGAAACCCCACTACCAGGCTCCCCTCCACCACCTGCAGGGGAGCGGCCTTTTCAAAAACAGCGCAGAGCATCGGCCTTTCCCTGCGCAGCACGTCGATAACGTCACCCCAGGCGGCCCTGACCCGTTCCAGCCCGGCTGCCGGATCGCCCCCTCCGGCAGCCGCAGCAGCTTCTTCCCCTGAAGACGCCTCAGGTTCCTCAAGCCCGCTCACCCGGCCCGGCTCAGGCCGTTCCTCCGGCCCGGCGGCAGCCGCCTCTCTCTCCCGCGGCGGGCCCGCCTCAGCGGCAGAAGCACCCCACACCGCCCCGCACCGCAGAAGAGGCTCCTGCTGCTCCACCAAAACGCCTGCCGTCTCACCCTCACCGTCGCGACCGGTGTTTTCGACCGCAGGCAACCCTTCCCGCTCTCCGGGAATGATTACAACCCCAGGGACCTTCTCCAGCTCCCCCGCGGCGAGTTCACAAATTTTCTTTTCCAGGTCTGCCACCCTTGCCGCAAGAGAGGGCAGGTCGCCGGCAATCTCCGGCCGGCAGGCCTTCACCAGGGCGATTTCCAGAACCACCCCGGGCAGGCTGCTCCACTTCATATCCTGCTCCGCCTCGACCATGATGTCGATAGCCCGGACAAGCCTCTCCTCGCTGAACAACGCCGCGCTGCCGGCTATTGTTGAAGTGTCGCCCCAAGCCTCGCCTGCTGAAGCGCCCGGCGAGATCTTCTCCAAAAGGAGCACCCGCAGAAAAGCGGCCATTTCCCTGGCAAACAGGCGCAGGTCCTTCCCCATGCCGGTCAGCTCGCCCACCAGCCGCAGGGCCGGCCCGGCCTCGCCGGCAGCCAGGTACCCCGCCATCCTGGCCAGCAGGTCGGCGCGCACCGTCCCGAGCAGGTTGTGCACGTCCGCAGCCGTCACTTTCATCTCCCCCAGCGCCGCCGCCTGGTCGAGGATGCTGAGGGCGTCCCTCAGCCCCCCTTCCGCGGCCCTGGCAATCAGCCGCAGAGCCTCCTCCTCTGCCTCTATCCCCGCCCCGCCGGCGACCTCTCTCAGCCTGCCGGCAATTTCGTCAGGCGCGATGCGCCTGAAATCAAACCGCTGGCAGCGGGAGAGAATGGTCAGCGGCACTTTATGCGGCTCCGTGGTGGCCAGGATAAACACACAGTGCCGGGGCGGCTCCTCCAGCGTCTTCAGCAGGGCGTTAAAGGCCTCATTGGTGAGCATATGCACCTCGTCAATGATATAAACCCGGTACCGCCCGGACGCCGGCGCGAACTTGACCTTTTCCCTCAACTCCCTGATCTCGTCGATACCCCGGTTGGAGGCGGCGTCCACTTCGATCACGTCAACAGAAAGGCCTTCGGTAATGGCCCTGCAGCTGGCGCACTGGTTGCAGGGCTCCGGCCCGTTCCGGTAAAGGCAGTTCAGAGCCTTTGCCAGCACCTTGGCGGTAGTCGTCTTGCCGGTGCCGCGGGGGCCGCAAAAAAGGTACGCGTGGGCCGTCCGGCCCGCTTCCACCGCGTTCCGCAACGTCCGCGTAATATGTTCCTGGCCGACAACGGCCCCGAAAGTCTGGGGCCGCCACTCTCTGTAAAGCGCCAGGTATGCCATAATGCATTCCCTCTCCCGACAATAAAGTTTTACCGCACATGACTCCCAGGCTTATTAACTTCGCCATACAATATTAATTTCCTTTCAATTACAAAACAAAACCACCCCCGCTCATTCAGGAGGTGGTTTCAAATATTTAAGGCCGTGCACCTGCCTTTGAGCATTAACTTCCGGGCGATACACCTGCAGGTAACTCGGACCAGGCACCCTTACGGCACCCGGAGGGTTTCTCTTAGTGCTGCTTCCGCCAGGACCTGACACGGTTCGAGAAGCTCCGTCGCGTAAGACCCAATCGTCTACGTCCCTTGCAGGCGCCGGACCCCACAAGCCAACCCCTGGGGCAGGAATTCAACCCCGCTGCAGCGGTTTGCGGGTACAGGGCACCGCTACCTCCCCGTCTAGCACGGCCAAAGCTCTTTATTTTTTAATTTCCGGCAATAAAATGGCGGAGAGAGTGAGATTCGAACTCACGAGACGGTCACCCGTCCACACGCTCTCCAGGCGTGCGCCTTCATCCACTCGGCCATCTCTCCGTGCATTACCCTTAAAATAATCACCAGTTGTCAAGTATGTGCTTTCTTATTATACACATATTTTCGATTCACCGCAAGCCTTGATAAACATATAAGTAATTAACGGCTTACTTTTAACAGCATTATACCACAACAACTATCAGGAGCCAACTCAGCTCCATATCATGATGCTGCCAGCCATTTTCTTGACCGTAACAACCATAAAATGGTACCATAAATAAAAAAGGCAGGTGTGCCTGAAGTGGACAAATTAAATAAATTTCAAAAGATTTGCCGGCAAAACGGTATTATCCTGGCCTACCTGTTCGGCTCCCAGGCGCATAACGGTTACAAGATTATAAACGGTGAAAAAGTGGTGCAGAGCGACCCGCTCGCGGATTTGGACTTAGGCATTATACTGGATGACGAAGGCCGGTTGAGCGGCTCTATGTATAAACTGCACTCTACCATATACAACCAGCTTGACGAGTTATTTCTGCCACTGCGCTTAGACCTGGTTTTTTTACAAGAAACCCACTCGGTATTCCAGTTTGAAGCTATAAAGGGGATCTGCATTTACGCGGCCGGCGAGGACATTAAAGAAGAATACGAACACAAAATACTGGCCAGGGCCGCTGACTTTCGCTGGGTGCTGGAGCAGTATTACAGGGAAAGACTGGAGGTCCTGGGATAGCCCGTGATAAATAAAATGCTGGTTTCGCAGAGATTAGAACTAATAGTTGACTGGTTGAAAAATCTGAAAGAACTGTCCAGCCTCTCTTATGAAGAATTTACCTCAAATAAACTTTATCCAGCAGCCGCGGAAAGCTACCTGCGAAGGTCACTAGAGGCAATATTCGATATCGGAAGGCATATCCTGGCCAAATGCGGTAATGTTGAAATGGCCGGGGAATATAAATCTATAGCCAAAGGGCTGGCCAGCAATAATTTTGTCAGCGATGCTCTAGGTAAAAAGCTGGTTCAAATGACCGGTTACCGGAATAGAATGGTCCACTTTTATAGTATGGTGGCGGAAAAAGAGCTATATGATATACTACAGAATAACCTTGATGATATTGAACAGTTTGCCATTGAAATAAAGCACGCTGTGTTCAAATAAGCAGCAATAGATATATCCGGAGTGATTTTATGGAAAACCTGAAAGTTTTCTGCGTAATCGAAAATCTGAGCATCGCTCCGGGAACGCAGGTGAGAAATCAATACAGTGCTGTCGATTAAAACTTTTTCCGCCATTCTTCCCATCCTTGAGCAAGTTCGGCCATAGCCTTGTCTATATCAGGATTATTGCTCCAGATACCTTTTGATTGGGCAAGCAATTCCTCTTTTGTTTTTTTATCGGTGTGTTCAATATAATATGATATTGCTTGAAACACTGCTTCCGAAAGAGTTTTGGCATTTGTGTGTTCCATGAACCACCCTCAATTATCTTATCATATCATACTTCAGTTCTCCAGCCCTTTCTTCAGTTCCAACACAGTCTCCCTGGACAGCCCGGTTATTTCCGCCACGTCCTCTACTGAGAAGCCCTTCTTCAACGCTGCCCTTGCAACCTCAACCTTCCCTTCAATTTTACCTTCAATTTTACCTTCAATTTTACCTTCGAACCTTGCCGCCCTTTGCATCTCATCCAGTGTCCGCTCGATATTGGTGATCACCTTCTCCACCTCTGCTTAAATTCAGTTTGCCGGCTTGTTGAGGAAGTCCCAGTCGTCCAGGAAGCCCCGCAGGGCCGATCCGGCGATTTCTGCCAGGCCATCCAGGTCGCCCTCCTCCAGGCAGGCCAGCATCCGGTTCATGCAGCTGTTGAGGCTTTCAATCTCGTGGCCGAAGATGTAGTCCTTGTTCTGCCTGAGAAATTCTTCGAAAAGTTCGGTAAAAAAGGCGATCTCCCGCATGGCGGCAGGGCGGTCGCCCGCTTCCGCACAAACGGAAATATTGCCGATTGCTTCTATCAGCTGGCTTATCAACACGACCACCGCCCTGCCTGCCGGAATTCATATTTATCTACATTGAAACCACATCTTTGTCGTATGTCCCATTGTTAACTGGGTTGAGGCTATCGACCAAAATACCGTCAGCATGGATCGGTCGGTTCTGGAACCCAGGCCTAACTCTGAGCAGAGTTGTCGCCCACACCCTGGTATCTTGGAGTCTGGCCAGGCCAAGTCACCTTGCTGACAGGTTTTTCAACAAACATTCACACAATTGTAAATCCATCTCGGTATCCACATCCAGAGAACGCCCGGGGGGCATAATAAAGGCCGTTGTTTCATCGCTCAAAAAAGTGCGCTTTTTCAAAAGCCAGTCGCAACGGGCAACATAGACGGCACCGTTGAGCGCATACACCGGCGGCAGATCCTGGCGGCGGGCGGGTATTTCGTCCTGCGCAAAGAGCGGGCGCAAAACCCCCTCCGGCGACAGGCGATACATCCAGTAAGGGTTATTGGCAGGCTCAGTTACTGATACACAGGCAGAGGCGTCTTTTTCAATGCACATGGCAATACAGCCGTCAATGTCCTCAACCAGGCGCAGCGGGGAAGTGGGCTGCAGCAAGACAACATAATCGTACCTTTCAGGCAGTGCCTGCAAAGCATGCAGCACCGGTTCTATGCCTGGCGTGTCATCCTGCGCCAGTTCGGCGGGACGGACAAAGGGCACCTCGCAGCCCAAAGCAAGAGCTACGGAGATAATTTCCCTGTCTTCGGAAGAAAGGATTAAGCGGTCTATATAGCGCGATTTTTTCGCCTCGGTCACCGTCCAGGCCAAAAGCGCTCTGCCGGCCAGCATACGAATATTTTTGCGCGGTACGCCTTTGGAACCGCCGCGGGCTGGAATTATTGCCAAAATAGACTTATCACCGTACACCGGCTCTTCCTCCCGCACCAAAAATAGCCTCATATTCACCGTTGGCCCGTTCGTAGTCGCTCAGCCGGCCAATGTCCAGCCAGTATTCGCGCACGGGAAACACGGCAGTTTCCCGTCCCTGTTCCACCAGGCGGGCAAACAGGTCGGGCATATCGTAACAGGCTACGCACGGGATTAGTTCCAGAACAGAAGGCTGTAAAACATATATGCCGGCATTGATAAAAAAGCGCTGCACCGGCTTTTCATCAATGCCAAGCAGGCGGTGCCCGTCTATTTTTACCACACCGTAAGGCACCTGCAAATCAAATTCCCGCACACACATGGTAGCCAGCGCCCGGCTGTCCAGGTGAAATTGCAAAAGCTGGTCAAAATTGACCCTGGTGAGCAGGTCACCGTTCATTACCAAAAGCGGCCGGTCGGTTTTTTCCGGCAAAAGGCTTAAGGGTCCGGCCGTTCCAAGGCTTTGTTCTTCTTCCAAATATTCAATGCGGACACTCCAGCGGCTGCCGTCACCGAAATATTTTTTGATCATATCGGCTTTATAGTTAACTGAAATATAAAAGCGCTCAAATCCATATTCAATGAAGTTATGTAAAATGGTCTCCAAAATTGGCCGGCTGCCCACCCGCAAAAGGGGTTTGGGGCATTCCTGAGTAAGGGGCCGCAGGCGGCTGCCCAAACCGCCGGCCATCAGCACCACCAGGTTGTCCTTGCGCCCGCCTTTGAGCAGCTCTTCCAGTATTTCTATGCCCACCACCCGGCCGGCCTCGTCCAGCACCGGTATCTGGCGCAGGTTTTTGGCCTTCATAACTGCCAGAATCTCCTGGCGGCCCTCATTGACCAGGGCCACAGTGGGCGCAGGGTTCATGGCCCTGGCCACCGGTTCAGTAAGAGACAGTCCTTTTAATATGGCCCGGCGGATATCCCCGTCGGTCACTGTGCCCAGGAGCCGGCCGTCGCCATCCACAACCAGGGCTATTTGCAAAGCAGCGGAGTCAATAATCTGGATGGTTTCCAGAATTGATGTACTGGGAGAAACTAAAACCTCGCGCCAGTTTTTCATTTTTTCACCACCCTTGCCGGTACCCCCATTACTGTGACATTATCAGGCACATCGCGCACCACAACAGCTCCCGCTGCCACAACACTGTTGCCAATAGTCTAGAATCGGATTTTAAACCTAACCTAAGTTTAATATTATCGTCAATCTATTTTATTGGTTTCGCTGGAACGCCAACAACTGTAGTTAAGGAAGGAACATCTCTAATTACAACAGCACCGGCTCCAATAATAGCTCCTTGACCTACCCTTACTCCAGGAATAATTACTGCACCAGTTCCGATCTCTACTTCATCTTCAATTACTGTTCCACCCGATAAATGTACACCAGGAGATATTGTACAATAATTACCTATAACAACATCATGACCAATTGTACAACATAAGTTTATAATCACATGCCGCCCAATAATTATGTTTGTGGTTAATCTTGTTCCACTGCAAATAATAGTACCTTCTCTAATGGTTACGGCGTCATTAATAAAAACATCGGGATGAATCAAGGTAGCAAAAGATACCCTATTTGGAAGTTCTTCTAAAGCTTTTTTCTTTTTTTTCGGTTGACCTATAGCGCATATTGCAAAGACATCATCATAGTATTGATTTTCATTCGTCCAAGATTTAACACTCCCTAATACGGGAACCCCTTCCAGTATGATTCCTTTTTTAGAGTCGTCTTTATCAAGCAAACCTAATATGACATCTTCTTGACCAATTACCTGCTTTGCTAAAACAACTGTCTCTCGAGCAAAACCCCCTGCACCAAGAATAACTAACTTCATTCAATCCACCTTCGAAGAACAGTATTCTCTTTAGTTCATTGCATCATGAAAATTTGGTTTCGTTTATCTTTTTTTAAGTTACGCTGTAGTGCTAACCGGAATACCGCATAGCAACAAAACATCAAGCAGGACTCTGGCATGGCCACCGCCGCCTATTAATATTACCGGTAATTTTTTATTCATATCTGCTCATCGGGCAGGTAGTTCTTAACCGCCCTCTTTCCTAAATAATCCCAGTATAACATAGGCGACGCACCTATGCCCGGCCTTTTAACTGCCAGATTGGCTGAAGTAAATTGTTCACCCTTATTTATTGCCCTATTGGCCACCAGGCTGCGGCGGGCCACCAGCATATTTTTTATTTCGGACGGGGCAGGCGCTTTGATCCCATTGCCCAGGGCCTGCTCCACTTGGCGGATGGCCTGCACCATCTGTTTCAACTCATCCGGCTCCAAAGAGGCTCGGTGATCCGGCCCCGGCAGGTTGCGGTCCAGAGTGAAGTGCTTTTCAATTACCACTGCCCCGCGGGCGACAGCAGCAACAGGCACGGCTATGCCGGATGTGTGGTCGGAATACCCCACCGGCAGGCCAAAAGCAGCGCGCAGAGTATCCATGGCCCGCAGTTTGACATCGGTAAAAGGGGCCGGGTACTCCGTGGTGCAGTGTAAAAGCGTAACTTTTTGCTGCAATGCCTGCTGTCCCTCCGCTGAAGCGTAAGCTGCCTGAAATGCCGCCAGGGAAGGTCCTTCCCCCGGCCTGGTATAGCCGAAGGCCAGCACGCCCAAAGCCGTTTCCACTTCGCCCAGGGCGCTCATGCCAGTGGACAGCAACACCGGCTTGCCGGTACGGGCAATGTGCAGCAAAAGCGGCCCGTTGGTAATTTCTCCAGAAGGTATTTTAAGAAGAGGCAGGTCAAAACGGCAGGCCAGCAGGTCAACGCTTTCTTGATCAAAAGGGGTGGACAAAAACTGGATGCCTTTTTGCCGGCAGTATTCCACCAGTTCGGCATGTTGTTCAGCAGAAAGCTCCAGTTTGCGCACCATCTCCAGCTGGGACTCGCCCGCACCGGTAGTGCGGCACTGGTATTCCGCCTTGGGAGCAAAACAGCTGACCACTTTTTCGGCCTGGAAGGTCTGAAATTTCACCGCATCGGCCCCGGCCGCAACGGCCACATCCACCATCTGTTTGGCCAGTTCCAAAGAGCCGTTGTGGTTCACACCGGCTTCGGCAATGATAAATGTATTCTGCCTGCTCACTCTAAAACACCTCATAGAAGCGTTTTTTAAGCAAGGAACGGTAGCAAGAAAAGCTTTTTAATACATTGACTATCTGCCGGGAACTATCTCCCGTACCATAAGGATTAATCACATTTGAACAATCCAGGGCAAAAGCCTGTAAAATGGCCTCTTTTATATCCTCCGCCCGTGGCTGGCAGTTAATTACAGAAGAAGCCATCAGGCGGCCCTTCTGTCTGTCACCAATATTCACTGTAGGCTTATTAAATGAAGGCACCTCGTAGATTCCACTGGAGGAGTTGCCTACAACTACGTCCACATAACGAATAGCACTTAAATAAGCCACTTGTCCCAAAGAAGTATGGAAAACGGCATTAGCACAACCGGCCACAAATTCACTGATTAAACTGTTCAATGCTCTACCTGCCGGGTCGGCGTTAGAGCCGGTGAAGACGAAGCCTATATTGCCTGCCATTTCGCCCGACAATCCCTCTAAAGCTGTAAAAAGCTCTTGCAATTGCTGCTCGGAAGGCATTTCTTCCAGTGTTACCGGGTGAAAGGTAATAAGCAAATTTTTGATTCTAAGTTTAAAGCTCAGCTTCTCTTCCAATTGTTCTTTATCCAATAATGTAAGCCGCTTTATATTGTCAATGGCCGGGCTCCCCACATTGTATATGCAAGCCGGGTTTTCTCCCATTTGCCGCACTCTTTGGGCCGCCAGCTCATTGGTGACAAAATGCAGGTGGGCCATCTTGGTTATGCTATGGCGAATGGCATCATCAAAAGCCCCTTCTGTTACGTCCCCACCCGCTATATGCGCCACAGGCACTCTGGCCACCAGGGCCGCCTGGGCGGCGGCCAGAATTTCAAAACGGTCGCCCAGCAATACCAGTATGTCTGGCTTTAGCCGCTCCAGAGCATCGGCAAAGCCGATGGTGGCCAGTCCGATGGATTTGGCAATGCCCACCGGCGTATCGCTGGAGAGTAGCATTTCTATTTTCTCATTAATGACAAAGCCGTCTTCTTCAATCACTTTATATGTGAGGCCAAACTCGGGAGATAAATGCATACCGGTAGCTATGATTTGTAGTTCCAGTTCCGGGTCGGCCTGGATTTCTTTCATCAACCAGTAGAGCAGGCCGTATTCGGCCCTGGTGCCGGTAACCACACAAATTTTGCGCTTGTCTGCCACAGGTGTCACCGCTTCCTAAATTATATAGAACAGGCTCTATACTAGTACAGCACTGCTGGGTATGTTAATTACCCGCCTCGCCAGACTCTGCGCCACGACAAGTTCCATGTCCGGACAGTCCCCGTACATGGGCAGTTCCGGCATCAACCGCCATGTCGGCCGGGTCTGGATGCCCCGGCGGTTTGGTTTCCTCCAGGAGCATGTCCCGCAAACCGGCACAGGCTTCGTCCAGCAGCAGAGCGTTAAGCCAGTAGTTGCTGCGGGCAAAGGGCGGTTCGGTAAAGAAGTTGACTCCCCGCAGCCCGGCGAAGGCTCTGCTGTATCTTTCGGCCAGCGCGCGTTTTTTATTTATGAACTCCGGCAGCTTTTCCATTTGCGCACAGCCCAGAGCCGCGTTGATATTGGGCAGGCGGTAGTTGTAGCCCACCCGGTCGTGGTAAAATTCCCAGGGGTGGGGCAGCTTGGCCGTGGTGGTGAGGTGTTTGGCCAGGCGGGCCAGTTCGGCATCGCCGGTGAGGATTGCCCCGCCCCCGCCGGTAGTGATGATCTTGTTGCCGTTAAAGCTCAAGGCGGCCAACTTGCCAAAGGTTCCCACATGGCGGCCTTTATACAGGCTGCCCAGAGCTTCGGCGGCGTCCTCCACCAATACCAGCCGGTAACGCCGGCAGATTTCCAGCAGCGCATCCAGGTCCACAGGGTGGCCGAAGGTGTGCACGGGCAGCAGCACGGATATACGCCGGCCGGTGATACGGTTGTGGCAGTTGCCGTCTCTTAATTCGGCAATGTCCTGCAGATAATCAACCAATTTACGCGGGTCTACACCCATGGTATCGGGCGCGCTGTCCACGAAGTGGGGTACCGCGCCGCAGTAGCTGACAGCGTTGGCCGTAGCCACAAAGGTAAGGGCGGGCAGCAGCACTTCGTCCCCCGGCTGCACGCCGGCCAACAGCAGGCAGATGTGCAGGGCGGCCGTACCGTTTACTGTGGCCACGGCGTAAGCAGCGCCGGTGAATTCGGCCAGCATTTGTTCAAACCTGGTCACATAGCTACCCACGGAAGAAACCCAGCCGCTGTCCAGGCAGTCTTTGAGGTAGGCCCACTCATTGCCGGCAAAGCATGGTTCGTGTAAGGCAATTTGCTCATAATCCAGCAGGACGGATTTTATGGCGTTAATAACTTGTTCAACCAGGCTGTTGCTGTCCATTGTCTTCAATACCGCTTCCTATCAACTGCACCTTTTGCACCCCACTACAACCACTTCATCATTACTAATTTCCAGTTTACCTGCTCAACAAACAAGGTACTCGGCGCCACAGACCATTTGACACTTGAAATTTTCAGGTGTAGTCTAATATCTACTAGCCTGAAATATAAATTCCACCTCACCCGTTGCCCATCCAAGCCCTGCCAATATTTTCAATTCTCCTCGCCATTGCAGTTCTTTTATCGTTTGCGCTAATTCTTTTTTTGCTTCTTCAAAATTTTCATTTCCTTTTTTATTGACTTCAAGGAATCCGTGAGTTAACCTGTTCAAAGTAGATTGCTTGGGTTCCCACGGCTTATTGAATATTATAGAGCGAATAAACTCAACTGCAGTCATTTTTTCACTCCCCACTTATTTCAACGCCTTGGATCTTATTTCCTGAAGTTCCTTAAAGTACTCTGCCAGGGTATTTTTTAAATCGAATAAGCTTTCCGAACTCATTTCATAAGCAAACACCCTCTTAGATGCAATATCAAAAGGCAGCCTTATTTCTTCCGCCTTCCTCCAAATAAGGATAACCTCATGAATCCTTTTAAAACAGTGGGTTAAACCAAGTTCATACATCACATTCGGGTTGTAACCGGTTATGTCTACTATAACCTGACCAGCTACGTACAACGCCCTTATAATATCATTAATAATATCTCCACCCATTTTTCTGTTATCAACTCTATAAACCCACAGCCCACATTCACTGGCAGCTGGTCTAATGACATCGTTTAACACTTTGTCACTGTCGTTGTTAAATGGTGAAAACACCAGGCACATTCTTTGATCCTGTTCAAATTCGCTGGCTAATAAATATTTTCTTAAATCAAGAGGATATACAAATGACTTATAAGCTTCTGCAACAGCAAACATATCTTATATCACTCCCCAGCAATTTCACAGAAGTTTTTGCAATCATCTTCCTCTCCTAAATCTCTCATATTTAAAGCAATCAAAATCCAGCTTCAAATATTATACAATTCCGCCTTATAGCGGCACAAGTTGGCGGGATCGGTAAACCAGCGGACGGTTTCCGTCAGCCCCCTGGCCAGACCCTCCCGGCCGGCATAGAGCGGCTGCCAGCCCAGCAACCGCCGGGCCTTGCTGTTGTCGGCACAGAGGCGCCCCACTTCACTTTGTGCCGGGCGCAGGCGGATCTCATCGGTGACAATTTCCAGGTCGTCCACACCCATCAGTTCGGCAATCAGGCAGGCCGTGTCACCAATAGATATTTCAAACCCGCTGCCGATGTTGATCACCTCACCGGCACAATCTTCCGCTTCCAGGGCGGCGATAAAACCGTTCACCGTATCCTTGATATAGTTAAAGTCTCGCGTGGGATGAAGCGATCCCAGTTTAATACGCCGCTGCCTGGCCGCCAACTGGGTGATGATGGTGGGAATGACTGCGCGGGCCGACTGGCGGGGGCCGTAAGTATTAAAAGGCCGAATAACTGTCACCGGCAGGCCGAAAGATAAATAAAAAGACAGGGCCAGTTGATCGGCGGCTATTTTGGTGGCCGCGTAGGGCGACTGGGCCTGCAGGGGATGATCTTCATTAATAGGAATAAAACGGGCGGTGCCGTAGACTTCGCTGGTGGAGGTGTGGATAACTTTTTCCACCTCCAGCTCCCGCGCCGCCTGCAGGACGTTAAGGGTGCCTTTAACATTGGTATCCACATAAGTGTCCGGCGAATGGTAGGAGTAAGGAATGGCAATCAGCGCGGCCAGGTGCAGCACGGCATCACAGCCCTGCATGGTTTTTTTTACACCGTGCGGATCGCGAATGTCGCCGGGGAATACTTCCATATCGCGCAGGACATCCGGCGGCGTCGTATCCAGCCAGCCCCAGGAGTTGAAGGAATTGTACAGAACAAACGCGCGCACATTGTAGCCGCGCCGCACCAGTTCTTCGGCCAGATGGGAGCCGATAAAGCCGTCGGCGCCGGTGACGATAACCTTTTTGGATTGAACCAACGCTTATCCCTCGTTTTTAAATATCTGATTGTAAATACCGAATAAAATATCGATACCTAAAGATTCATAAGGTATAGTGAACATACCTGCCTCCGTTATTACCTTTACATCTTTTGCAAATCTTCCCTTGCCTTAACCAGCATTTCCTTACATATTTCAACAATCCCTTTTATCCGGTCGTACCATTTACCATATGCCAGGATCTGGGCGGCAATAACTTCCTCCTGCGTATCATATTTACCTGAGAGCGACAGTATATCCATCTCGAAATTGATAAAAAAAGACTGTACTATATGCATGAGGAACAGCTGAAAAGTTGAGTGATATTCACGTAAAGCAGTTATACGCGGTGTGATGACCTCTTCCGCCCACTTAACCAGGCTCTCTCTTGTTATCTCACCCGCGCAATTACCGGCTAAAAATCCTCTCAACCGCTCTTCATATTTATTATAACTATCTAACCCCTGCCGGCAATACTCAACAATGCCTTCCAAATCTGAAAGTGTACTGGTGATCAAATCCAATAACCGGTTTTTTTCGGCCTCGATATCGACAGTATCAAAAACTTCTAAATATTTTTTTATTTTCTGCAGGGGATAAAATTCTTCACTTATATATTTATTAATAGCTTCCTGAAAAGGCATCACAAGAGTTCCTTTAATGTAAGCCCCGCCCTCAGTGCTGTTAATGCAGGTCCCTTTATACTGAGCCACATCTCTTTCATATGCCTGCAGGAACATGTACCATGTCTCAGAGGTCAAGATCGGCTTGCCATCGTTGCCCATAACCTCCATGGTCTTCCCATTATAAAAGGCCTTCTGTTTATCCCCATAGGCAGCGCCCTGCGCGTGCGTGGAACCGTCACGGCTGAATGCCAGGTCCTGGCCGATCAATATTATCGGGTCACAGCCGAGAGCCTCCGCAATTTTAAAAGCCATATTGCCGGATGACTGCATGATTTTCAGTATGCCCCGCTCGATCCCCAGCCAGCGGAAATGGTCAAAATCCCTGAAAACAATAACCCTCGGCCCGGGATAGGTACGGTAAACTTCCTTTACGACCACGGGACATGCCGCCAGATAAACATCCCGCACAGTATCCCGGTCAAAGCCTTCTACCAGCTTAACGACTTCTTTAACTCGCTCCAGAGAGGTAACCAGGTGAGGCCTCACACCCATTTCCAGCAAAATCTTCAGGGAGGCGTCGGGGCAGATAATTAAGGCTCTGTCCTCCAAACCCTTTAGCAAGTGTTTGTTTTTGTTCAGGGACGGGCCGGTGGAAACAATAACTGCCGGCCTTTTTTTAAACTTGTCATACAGCAGGTTTATCCCAGGATTCTTAACGATCTCCACTATATTTTCCAGCATGTTTCTGACCCCTATCAATGAATCCTCTGGGTCGTTGCCGAACCTGAGCACTTCAAATCTCGCAGCCTCCCGGAAATCTTTCACAGCCTGCAAGTAATAATCTTTTTTGAGGCGCAAGGCGGTTGTATGATAGATGAACTGCAAAGCCTTCAAATAAATAAACCTTTTATTTTCCCTCAAATATGAAGAAAATTTTAACTGCAATTCTGGCAACGGTACCCCGACCATAAAAGTAACCCTGGGGTCATTAATTGCATTCACCATATCCGCCACCCGCAAGGCAGCCTTAAAGATTCCGGGGTCCTCTTCTATTATTAAAATATGTTCCGTATTATTTTTTTTAAGATAATGTTCCATAAAAACACCAAACTGGTAGCCGAGTCCGAAACCCAGGAAAACAGCCAGCCGGGCATTTCTAATATTCAGCTTTTGCAGCTGTTCCGTGGCGTCAGCCCAGGGGTTTTTCGCGTAATAAAAAGCCTCCAAATTATTTAACCACAAATTGGGCAACCGTTCCTTTCCAACAACTACCAGCCGGCAGCCATCACCTTCAGCTGCTCTATCGATCGCGGCGGCGGCTTCGGGATAGCGTCTGGACAGCGCCTGCATGTTCTTTTGATAAGTGTCCGGCTTTTTGAGAGCCTGCGTTTTTTTGCCCATTCTAATAATACCACCTTATTATTGTCACGGCCAAAGCCTGTGAGGCGTTAACCGGCATAAAGGCCCCTGAAAACCAGAGGCCTTTATGACCAGTATATTCTCCAATACTACCGGAGCAGCTGCAGCACGCCCTGCGGCTGCTGGTTCGCCTGCGCCAGCATGGCCTGGGCCGCCTGAGACAGAATGCTGTTCTTGGTGAACTCCATCATCTCTTTGGCCATATCCACGTCACGGATGCGGGACTCAGCGGCAGTCAGGTTCTCTGACGAGGTGCCCAGGTTGTTGATAGTGTGCTCCAGGCGGTTCTGGTAAGCGCCCAACTGCGAGCGCTGCGCCGATACTTTCTGGATGGCGTTGTCGATAACTTTCACAGCGGCAGACGCGGCCGCGTTGGTAGAAACGTCCAGGGAATACTCAACACCGATATTATTGGTGCCGTTCGTCACAACTTTTGAGGTAACGAACCTCGCCCCGGATACCTCATCATGGTTCATCCCGGCAGCGGTGCCGGATACACCCAACGCCAGAGCGCGCATATCCGAAATATCTATCTGGAAGCTCTGCCCCTGGTTGGCGCCGATCTGGAAGGTCGCGGTGAATACCCCGCCGGAACTTGACGAGCCGGGCACATAGTCGCCCAGAATTTTGTCAATGTTATCGCCGGAGATGCTGAAATACGGCTTTACCCCTTCCGTAACCTGGTTTTCCCCGTTAACTGCTGGCGGTACATCAGTGTGGGTTTTAAATTTAAAGAAAGTATCAGAGCCGCCGGTGGCCAGTGCAGATATGACTACTTCTATTGTGCTAGTAGCAGTATTTTTGCCGAAAACGCTGTCAAGCGCGTCCTGGAACGCATTTTTCAGGGCATCTGCGGTAAGCTTCAGAGAACCCGCAGCAGTGGCAATATCGGTTGCCAGCGTTATCGTGGCTACCGTACCGTTGAAGTTAACCGTGTACGACTTGCCGGCAAAGTCGGCCACATAAAACTGATCCGTATCCTGGACGGCGACCCCGCCGATCAGCTCCGCTTCAACCTGGTCGATACCGTTGGCGGAAGTGACAGCGCTGGCAGTCCCCGCAGCAGTTAATGTAACACTACCATCACCAAAACCCAGGATTTTTGCAAAATCATTTGTAAAAGTACCGCCAGCAGTTGCAGTTGTTGTATACTGGAACGAAATCACTGTTTCAGCCGCAGATGTTGCTAAATCCCCGGCGTCCTTCAGGCTGATGGAAAAGACGCCGTTTTCCGACACGGACAGGTTGGCCACGTCGCCCAGCTTCACAGATGTTACAGCGGTATATCCCGTCTTCCAGGACGCAGACATATTATTGCTCAAAATGTCAATAATCGCCTGGCGCTTTTGCGCGTCGGTGGCGCCGGCAGCAGCCCCTGGACTGGACGCCCACAGCGTGGCGAAGTCGTCGCCGCTAATGGAAAATGACTTTGCTGAACTGGCTACCTTGTCCCACAACTTGATCGTCAGGGTTTCAGCAGAAGAACTTACTGACGAAATCGCACTTACGGACATCGCATTCAGGCCGACGATGGTAGCTCCTCCGGCAGCCACACCTTCCGCCTCATAATTAGAGAGGGAGGATGCCCTGGCGGACGCGCCCCCGTCCAAAAGCTTCTTGGTGTTGAACTCGGTGGTGTTGCCGATGCGGTTGATTTCCGACGTAAGCTGGTTGATCTCTTTCTGGATCTCTTCGCGGTCACTGTCTGTGTTCGTGTCGTTGGCGGCCTGCGTCGCCAGCTCGCGCATCCGCTGCAGGATACTGTGGGTCTCGTTCAGAGCACCTTCTGCCGTCTGGATCATGGAAATGCCGTCCTGGGCATTGCTGGCTGCCCGGTCGAGACCGCGGATCTGGGCGCGCATCTTCTCGGAAATCGCCAGTCCTGCTGCGTCGTCGCCAGCCTTGTTGATGCGCAGGCCGGAGGACAGCTTCTCGAGGGCCTTGTTGGTGTTGGTGCTGTTGATGTTCAACTGGCGATAGGTGTTGAGCGCCGCAATGTTGTGGTTGATGATCATACACATTCCTCCATGAATTTTATTTTTCCACCGCATCCGTGCGGTGCCGGCCGGGTCGGCCGCCCCCGGCCTCTGATGTATATATCGGCATTTGCCGCGCCGGAGTTTAGGGGTGTTTGCCCACCTCCGGCAAAATTTTTCTACCGCCTTTTCACCTTTTGAACATCTCCATCACCTTTTCGGCCCCGGTGACAGCCCCGGCGTTTTCCTCGCGCAGCGCGCGGTATATCTCCTCCCGGAAAATTTCCAGGTGGGGCGGCGCCTCAATGCCCAGCCGCACTGTTTCCCCGGCCACTTCCACCACGACCACCCGAATGTCCCTGCCGATCACGACGGACTGCCCTTTCTTGCGCGCCAGCACGAGCACCTCAACGCGCCTCCTTCCCGGCCCCGGGCCTGAAGGCCAGCGGGGTGCGGATGGAGTACTTCCGGTCATTCAAGACGACCTGCTTGGCCACCAGGCGCTCCGTGTTGATCACTATGGGCGCCAGCAGGTTGACCGTCGCCGACTCGATGCCCCGGCTGGTGTTGACGGTGCACAGGACAGCCACCTGATTCTGGCCGGATATTCCCAGCTGCCCGGCCGCTTCTTCCGCGAGCTCAAACTCGTAATCTTTGAATACCGCGAAAGGGTTGACCAGCAGCAGCCCCACTTCCGGCTGGCTGGTGCTCTGCAGGAAGTAAAAGGGCGATCCTTCTTCCAGCGGGCTTAAGGTAAACTCATAGTAGTCCAGCCCGGGCAGCCCCCAGGGAAACGATATGGTCAGTCCAGCAGCGCGCTCCACTCGGTAAACCTCCTCAAAAGCGCGGCAGTGGGGATGGCCCTGCCCGCTGCTCCGCAGCTGTCCCGGGCGGGCCGCTCCGGGGCGCAGCAAGCTCCTTCCCCACTTTCACGCGTAGCCGTTCAAATTTTTGCCTTTGTTTCCGCTCAAGTCCTCCAGCCAGGCCTCTGCTTCCGCCAGGGTGAATTCCCGCTCGGCGCCGGTGCGCCGGTCCCGGGCCCTGATCCTGGGCTTTTTGCCGTCCGGCTTCGCTAAAAACTCCAGGGGCTGGTTGTACATCTCCGCCGCCCGGCGCAGCCGCTCCACCGCCTTGTTCAGCTCATACCTTACCTTCTGCATGGCCAGGTCCTCGCCCTGCAGCAATGCCTCCTCCACGGCCGGCCTGAAGCGGGAGGGATCAGCCACCCGGACCGTCTCCTGGGCAGCCTGCGCCTGCAGTCCTCCGGCGCCGATCTTCACGGCCCGACACCCCTTTCTACCTTCAAAAAACTTTTCCCTAGAGTATACGGAGGGCGCGTTGTCAGCCTTAAAGGCGATTTTGAGCCCTCATTCAAAGAGCGAGACAGACCGAGGAGCAGCGAGGCCACTGTTTGAGCGCGCGAAGCGGGCGAGTTTGGCCGAGCCCGAGGGCTGACGAGCTCGTACATTTATAAGGGGCGAACATGAGCCTGGAGGCTGACAACGTGCCCCGCCTACCTATTCTAAATAATTCAAAAGGCTGGTCTGCAAAAACTTCGAGGCGAACATCAGCGAGGCCTCGTAGATCAGGTTGTTTTGGGCCGCCTCCACGGTCAGCTTGGCGATATCCGCCCCCTGCACGTTCACCAGGACGGTCTTCAGCTTGATCTCCTGGTCCTCCAGCTGGCTTTTTACCGCCTCCAGGTGCCTCGTCCTGGCCCCCACGCCGACCCGGTGGTTCAAGACTTCCTGGTGCGCGTCCTCCAGCTCCTGGATCGACTGGTTGATGCCGTCCGCGTCGTTGTTCTCCAGGTTCTGCTTGAGCCTCAGCAAAACGTCAAATGGCCCCCCCGTCACTTTGGCCATCTGCTCGCCGCTGTTCATGGGGTCGTCGATCTGGCTGCTGCTGTCCAGGACGCCGAACACCCCGGACGAACCGCTCTCCGCAATGCCGGCAGCGTCCACTTCATAGCTATAGCCGAAGATAACCTCCCGGGTGACACGGTCTGTGTTCCCCCGGTAATAAACCTCACCCCTCGCCGGGTCCCGGTAAAAGGGCGGCTGGCTGTTTTTGGTGCCGGCAAAGAGGTACTTGCCGCCCAGGCTGCTGTTCCCCAGGTCCACCAGGGCGTCGATCTGCTTGTCTATCTGTTTCGCGATGGCCTCGCGGTCTTCCTGCGTCAGGGTGCCGTTGGCGCCCTGGATCGCGAGGGTCCTGGCGTCCTGCAGGTACTGGCCGACGGTGTCCAGCGCGGAGTCGCTCTGGTTCAGGTAGGACAGGCCGTCTTCAATATTGCGCATGTACTGCTCGTTGCCTTTTATGGTGGCGTTCACGGCCATAATGTGGCTGATCTCGCTGGGATCGTCACTCGGGCGGATGATAGTCTTGCCGGTGGACAGCTTCTCCTGCGTCCTGGCCGCCCGCTGGAGGTTGTTCTGGATGTATTTAAGCGTGTTGCTCGCCATTAAAACGTTGGACACCCGCAGCATTGCACTCGCTCCCCCTTACCGTATGCGGTTGATCAGGTAGTCCAGCATCTCGTCCTGCACAGCAAGCATCCGGGCACTGGCCTGGTAACCGTACTGGTACTGCATAACCCTGGTCAGCTCCTCGTCTACCGACACCCCGGAAACGGACTGCCGCAAAGCGTCCACCTGCTGGCCGATGGCCCGCTGGTTCTCCAGCATGTTGGTGTAGTGGTCCACCGCCGCCCCCACCTGGGCCACGATGCTCTGGTAGTAGCTTTCAAAGGTAGACGTCACATTTTCATCAATGTCCACCGGGGTGCTCCTCAGCTGGGCCACCGCCAGGGCGTTCTCCCCGATGATGGAATCGGGGTTATACTGGACGCCGGTATCCAGGGCGATGTCAGACGTTCCGGTGCCGGTAAAAAAAGTGATCCCGGACCTGCCGTTGACGTTGCTGATAACGGCCGCGGCCAGGCTGTCCAGCTTTTTTATAATATCCTGTATTTCCAGCCTGGAAGACTCCAGCGCCAGGATGCTGCCCTGGCCGGCTCCGGCAGGCGATCCGTCCTGGTAGTTGGCCATTCCGGTTAAATTTATCTGCCGCTCGCCATTAATCAGTAAATAATTTTCGTCGCCGTCCAGCTCCACGCTTATGCTGGAAGCTGTCACTTTTCCGTTTTCATCCGTGGACAAAACCGTCGCCTCGTCACCGCCGCCGATGAACTTGACGGTGATGGCCCCGGTGTCCAGGGCTTCTACTTGAATTCGGCCCATCTTGGCCAGCTCGTCCAGCAGGGCGTCCCGCTGGTCCAGCAGGTCGTTGGGCTGGGCGCTGTTGCGTATCACCCAGATGATGGTGTTGGAAACATCGGCCAGTCTCTGCAGGATCTCGTTCACCCTGTCCACCTGGCCTTCCATCGAACCGGGGATGCCTTCGCTGACGGTCGTCAGCTGGCCGTGCATCTGGCGGAAAACCCCGGCCAGCTCGTCGCCCGACTCTTTCACGGCCTTTTTTACGCCGGAATCCTGGGGGTTGTTGTTCAAATCCTGCCAGTTGTTGAAAAAGTCAAGCAGGACATCCTGGATGCCCCGGCCGTCCGGCTCGGGGAAGAGGGCCTCCACCCTGTCGGCGAAGTCCAGCTTCTTCTCCCAGTACCCCTCATAGCTGGCAGACTGGCGGTACTGCACGTCCAGGTAGAAGTCCCTGATCCGCCTGACTTTTTCCGCCTGGACGCCGGTGCCCAGCTGCCCCGGCAGCATCCTGGTGGCCAAGTCTGGAAGGGTCCAGGGACTCGACGCCTCAATCAGGGCCTCCTGGCGGGAGTAGCCGGGAGTGCTGGCGTTGGCGATATTATGTCCGGTAATATCCATGGCCTTCCGGTGTACGTTCAGCCCGCGCCTGGCGATTTCCAGGCCGAAAAAGGTGCCGGGCATTTAATAAACCACCTTTCAGGAGTCATAATAAAAGAACGCATATCGTTTCGAAGTACTTCGCCCTGAAAATAGAATTTACCCAGGAAGGGTGGTTATCCCTGTTCACTCCAATGCTCCGCACCGACAGCACCAGGGCTCGCTTTGGGCGTAATTGGGCCGCCTTCAACTCGCCATCCTGGCTCGGTGAAGGCTGGCGCGAACGTCCTGTCCGCGCCCCCAATTCCGCTTCCTCGCTTCGCCGGGTGCTGTTACCGGCGCTGCGCAAGTCGTTCACCCGGGATAACCGCCCTCCCCGCCGGTTACTTTCACCCTTCTGGTGGCACAGCACAAGCGGAATGTAACAACATTATTTCAAACAGTCCTGTTGAGCAGCGACGGCGCGTTTCCCGCCGGAGAGGCGGTTTTGCCGGTGGGCTGGTAGGTGCTGCCGTCCCCGGGTTTCAGCAGCCTCAGGATTTGCTCGTTGAAAAGCATGGCCCGCCGGGTGAGGATACCGTTAAGATCCACCAGCCTGGCGATATTGCTGGCGGTGTCCCTCATCTCACCGGCGAGCAGGGAAAGGGCCTCCCTGCACTGCTCCGGCGCGCGCGGCAGCACCCTGCTCAATGGGGTGCCCTCCGGCAGCCCCAGCTCTTTTTCAATGGCTGCCTGCAGCTGCTCCCGCCGCTGGTCCTCCACCTTGAGCCGGGCCGCGGCCCGCTCTCCCCGGGCGACGGCTTCCTTTATGGCGCCGAGGTCGTTCTCCCGCAGGGCCATGTTATGATCGCGCGCCGTGCTGAGCATTTCCTTTAGTATTTCCCTCTGCCGCTCCAGCACCTGGAGCAGCTCATAAAATAAAGACTCCATGAGCACCTTCCTCAACAAACGTGTTTACCAGGAGCCTCTCTTTTCACAGTTATCAGGTAATCCCCATGCTGTTCAGCTTTTGTCCATCCGCGTTTCCTCGATTATGCCGGCGGCGATCTTTTCGCTGTTGGGCCGGTAGGCGCCAGCCTGGATCTTCTGCTTCAGCGAGGCGACCAGGTCCTCACGCACGGCCGGGAGCTCATTCAGCGCGTCCCGGTACGCCTGCATTTTCCTGGCCTCGGGTGAAATTTCCACCCTGTCGGCCTGGGCACTCTCCCCGGTCCTGCTTCTCTGTTCAATCTTTTCTTTTTTGAACTGGGAATTATAGGCCCGGACAGCTTCAAACCAGTTTGTCCCGTTGATTTTCACCGGGATCACCCTCTTTCTAGTCCTCAACAAATATATCGGCTGAACCGGGAAAAAACTTTATACCATATTCATAATTTCCCGCGCGATCTGCGGGAGGGGTACAACCCGGTCCGGCGGCCCCGGCCTCCACCGCCGCGCGGGGCATGCCGTAAACCACGCAGGTGATTTCCGCCTCGGCAATGGTGCGGCCGTTGNNTTTTTTGATCTCTTTCCATTCCCTGCGCCCCGTCCCGGCCCATGCCGGTCATCAGGACCCCCACAGCGCCTTCGCCGAACACGTGCGCGGCCGATGTCATGACGACATCCACGGACGGCCGGAAGCCCCCCGGCGGCACGGGCGCGCTCCCTTTGTCCAGGGCCACGGTAACCCTGCCGGCCCTGTCGCGAAAAGTCAGGTCAAACCCCGCCGGCGCCACCAGCACCCGGCCCGCGGCCACCGCGTCGCCGTCTTCCGCGTGGCGCACCTCCAGGTGGCTCTTCCGGTCGAGGTGCTCGGCCAGCGGCCTGGAAAACCCCACCGGGATGTGCTGCACGACCACCACCGGCGCGGGAAAGTCGCGCGGCAGGGCAGGCACCACCTGCTGCAGCGCGGCCGGCCCGCCGGTGGAGCAACCGATCACTACAATGCCTGTCCGGCCGGCCGGGCGGCGGCCGGCCGCAGGAGCGGCAACAGCCCCGGCGCGGACGGGTGCCGCCTCAGGGCGGCGAGCGGGCACTACCGTCCGTTCCTGCCAGGCCGCGGCCGGCAAGCGCCGGGCAAAACGGGATCGGGGCACGGCGGCGGCCACCTTGATTTTGCCGGCCAACTCCTCCACCATAGGAGCAAGCAGGGCCGGGCTGGACGGTTTGGTCACAAAATCCAGGGCGCCAGCCGCCAGCGCCTCGATAGTCGCCCTGGTTCCCAGGGCAGTGAGCGTGCTGAACATGATCACCGGCAGGGGGCACTCCCGCATGATCCGGCGCAGGGCGGACAGCCCGTCGAGCACCGGCATCTCAACATCCAGAGTGACGACATCGGGCTTGAGCGCGTTTATTTTGGCCAGCGCGTCCATGCCGTCCACCGCCGTCCCGATCACCTGGATATCCCGGTGGCTTTCAAGGGCCCTGCTGATCAACCGGCGCATCAGGGCGGAATCATCCACCACCAGAACCTTAACCGGCGGCATATACTGCTTCCTCGACCCCGATTTCCTTCACCAGGCTCCGCACGTCCACGATCAGGGCCACCTGGCCGTCGCCCAGGATGGTGGCGCCAGAAAGACACGGCACCTTGCCCAGGTAGTCCCCCAGGGACTTGATCACAATTTCAAGCTCGCCCAGCAGCCTGTCAACAATCACTCCGACCTTTTTCTCCCCGACACCGAGGACGACAACGAAAAGGCGCTCTTTATCCCCGCTGTCCTCCCGCTCAAAAATATCGGCCAACCTGACCAGGGGCAGGACGCGGCCCCTGACCAGGATAACCTCGTTGTGCTTCACTTTCTTAATTTCCGACGGCCTGACGCTGATCGTCTCCAGGACATTGGTGAGCGGGAAGGCAAACTGTTCGTCACCCAGCTCCACCATCAGCGCCCTGATAATGGCCAGCGTAAGCGGCAGCTTGACGGTAAAGACGGTTCCCGCCCCGGGGGTGCTGGCCACTTCGACAATCCCGCCGATCTGCTCGATGTGGTTGCGGACAATGTCCATGCCCACACCCCGCCCGGAAAGGTCGCTGACTTCGGTAACTGTGGAAAAGCCGGGCATGAAGATAAGGTTCAACGCCTCCGGATCGGACATCCTCTCTGCCGCCTCCCTGTCCAGAAGGCCTTTTTCCACGGCCTTGGCGCGCAGCTTGGCCGGGTCCATGCCCCTGCCGTCATCCTGCACGGTAATGATAATGTGGTTTTCCATGTATGAAGCTTTCAGCATCAAGACACCAGCCCGTGATTTTCCCAGCCTGGCCCTCTCCTCCGGCGGCTCAATCCCGTGATCGAGAGCGTTCCTGATCAGGTGAATGAGAGGGTCGCCGATGACTTCAATGATATTCCGGTCCAGCTCGGTTTCATGTCCCTCGACAATAAAGTCAACTTCCTTGCCCAGCTTCTGGGCCAGGTCCCGAACCATCCTGGGAAAGCGGTTGAACACCTGCGCCACAGGAAGCATCCTGGCCTTCATGATCTGCTCCTGTAGGTCGCCGGCAACCTGTCCCAGGTGGCTGGCAATCTCGTTCATCGTTTCAACCAGGTCCCCGGAGCCGGCACCAAAACGCTCTTCAAAAATCTCTGCAAACCGGTTCAGCCTGGTGCGGTCTATGACCAGCTCGCCGACGAGGTTCATCAGGGTATCCAGCTTTTGGACGTCCACCCGCACGGTCTGGACGGTTTTCACTTCAGCGTGCTCCGCCCTGGCTGCCTGCCCCGCTCTTTCTTCCAATGGGCCTGAGTCCGCTCTGCCGGGAGCGTCTACGTCCGCCAGTTTAATCCGGCTCACATTAACCTCCGCCACCTCCGACACGGTCATCAACAGGCTTCTCACCCGGTCCGGATCCTCTCTGGTCAGCAAAACAACCCGGAACCCTGTATCAAAGCGCCCTTCCTGTATATCTTCGGCAGGTGGATTACTTTTAATCACTTCACCCACCTGCTGAAGGATTTCAAAAACCAGAAATGCCCGAACAGATTTCATCTGGCAGCCGGGATCGATCCCGACGGCCACCCAGTAGGCCTGGTACCCCTTGATCTCGGCATCCCGGATCACTTCCTCGTCAACTTCCTCCAGTACACCGGCAAAGCCGGCCGCCGGCTGGTTTAACTGCCCCGCAACCGCCCCCGTCGCCCCGGCTGAAGCGGGTGCGGAGCCGGATTCCTGCCACTTCCGCAGCCTTGCTACCACCTGCCCGATATCGACGGATACACCCTTTCCTATAATCTCGTCCCGCAGGGTCTGAAGGGTGTCCAAAGCCTCAAAAAGCGTATCGACCAGCGGCCCGGAGACGGGAAGAAGACCCTTGCGCATCTGGTCCAGCAGGTTTTCTATCTCGTGAGTCAGGGAGGCCATTTTATCATAACCCATTACGGCAGACGACCCCTTGATCGTATGGGCGGCACGGAAAATTTCCTGCAGCGCCTCCTGGCTCCCGCCTTCGCGCTCCAACACCAGGATATTTTCGTTCAGGACCTGAATTTTTTCTTCCAGTTCATCCAGAAAAACGCTGATCTCCTCGTCCGAAAACATACGCTTCCTCCCCTATGCCGTTTCTAATCCAAACTCCTGAAGCTCGTTCTTTTCATGCTCGTAAAGTATCTTTTCCAGGTTGAGCAGGATCACCAGCCTGCTGTCCAGGATCGCTATCCCTCTCAAATAAGCCGACTCAATCCCGTGGATCATCGGCGGGGGCGGCTCGATACTTTCCAGCGGTAAGCGTAGCACCTCGGACACCGCGTCCACGATCATGCCGATGGTGTTTCCGGACACGTCCACAACTATAATCCTGCTGGCGCCGGTCCTCTCTGCAAGCGGCAGGTTAAACCTTTTGCACAGGTCAATCACTGGGATGATTTTACCGCGCAGGTTGATCACGCCTTCGACGAAATGAGGGGTGCGGGGCACCCTGGTGATTTTCTCCATCCTGATAATTTCATAAACCGAAGCGATATCTATACCGTAAGTCTGCTCCGCCAGCTGAAAAACCACTATCTGGTCTTCTCTGCTTCTGCCTGTGTTTTCTTCTTTAGCCACGAACACATACCCCTTTCTTTTTAAAACTTTACTTTATTGAACTGTATCGCCGGCCGGTATTTTAACCGGCATCGGTTCTGCCGTCTCGTACTTGCTTTTTAAAATCACGATATCGACCCGGCGGTTTTGCTGGCGGTTTTCAACGGTATCGTTCGGTGCCCGCGGGCGGAACTCACCATAACCGGTCGCGGAAAGCCGCTGGGGAGGAAAGTCAAGCCGGTGAATCAGCTCCTGCACCACTCTGGTGGACCTCGCCACCGACAGCTCCCAGTTTGACGGAAACTCTCTGGTGTTGATGGGAAGGTTGTCGGTATGCCCCTCGACCCGGATATACTGGGACGTCTTCAACAAGATTTGCCCGACCTTGACGATCATGTCCCTGGCGCCGGGAGTGAGCTCAGCCGAGCCAAGGGGGAAGAGGGCCACTTCCTGAAAGCTCAAGACCACCCCCCGCTCCTCAATGTTCACCGAAACTTTTCCATTCAGCCCGTTTTGATCGATATACCCCTGCAGCTCTTTTCTAATCCTCTCCAGCTCGTTATTTTCAGCCGTTTCCCTGGCAAGCTCCGCCTCGTTTGAGACACCGGGCGCCAGGGAAACGCCGGGATTCACAAATACCGACTGGCCGCCGCCCATCGCCTTCGCCAGCGAAATAGCCATTGCTTGAAATTTTCTGGAGTTTATGCTGCTGAGAGCGTACATAACGACAAAAAAAATCATGAGCAGGGTGATCAGGTCAGAGTAAGTGAGCAGCCATCTCTCGAGGTTGCCTGTTTTTTCCTCCCGTCTCCTTTTCATCAAGCTCTACTCTTCCTCTCCAGTTTCTTCTTCACCGGCCTCGCTACGGCTCTTCGGCCTCAAAAAAGCCGTCAGCCTTTCCCTGATCAATATGGGGTTGTACCCGGCCTGGATGGACAGGATCCCCTCCAGCATCATCTCGCGCTGGACGGCTTCCTTTTTGCTGAGGTTCTTCAGCTTTGAAGCTATGGGCAGCCATAAAAGGTTCGCCGAGCCGACCCCGTAAAGAGTGGCGATAAAAGCCAGGGCAATGGAAGGCCCCAGTGTTTCCGGGGACTCAAGGTTGCTGAGAACGTGCACCAGCCCCATCACTGTCCCGATGATGCCCATGGTTGGAGCATACCCCCCGGCTGCCTCGAAGATGCTCGCGCCGGTATAGTGGCGATCCTGGATGGCGTACATCTCGGTCTCCATGATCTGGCGGACCAGTTCAGGCTCAGTACCGTCCACTATTAACTGGATCCCCTTGCGCATAAAGCTGTCTTCCATGTTGGGCAGCTCGTTTTCCAGGTACAAGAGCCCTTCCCGGCGCACCTTGTCAGCCAGGGACACCAGTTGCTCAATCAGGGATATCTCGTCAACCGTCTTCTGAAACAAAATCACTTTAAACAGCCTGGGAACAGCCGCTATCTCGCCCAGCGAAAAAGAGATAATCGTCGCTCCGATGGTCCCTCCAAAAACAATCATGGCCGCAGTAGGCTTGAACAAAGACAAAACATGCCCCCCGTCGAGGACAAAAGCTATTACAAGAGACGATATGCCGATTACAACACCCGCAATTGTGGTAATCTCCACGCCGCGCTACCTCTCCTCACTAAGCCCATATTCAGGACAACAGCTTATCAATTCGACACATGCCTGATTATTCCTCCAATCCTGGAGAAATTTTCTTATAATCCGGTTTTCAGGCCATAACGCATTTTATCCAGAAAAACAGGGCAGGAGGGGATTTATAACCCCCTCCCCAGGCTGTCGGAAAATCTATTTATTGCAAAATCCATGGGTGTTGAAACCAGCTGCTCCGTTACGGAGCGTCGCCAGTGAACCAGGCAATGCTGAGGATTCGAAAAATGATATCAATAAACTTTAGCCTCCTCCAGCCCTGCCAGCACTCTAAGCCCGCCGGCGGCAAGGGCCTCCATTTCATCCTCCCCGGGATAAACTTTTACCGGAGCAATGAACCGGACTCTTTCCTCAATCCAGCCCACCAGCCTGCTGCTGTGGGCAATGCCGCCCGTAATGACTATCGCGTCAACATCGCCTTTCAGCACCGCACTACACGCGCCTATCTCTTTTGCCACCTGGTAGGCCATGGCCTCATATACCAGATTTGCCCGGCCGTCGCCCTGCCCGATGCGCCTTTCCACTTCCAGCGCGTCGTTCGTGCCCAGGTAGGCCACAAGTCCGCCTCCCCTGACTATTTTTTTCATCATGTCATCTCTTGTGTATCGGCCGCTGTAGCACATCTCCACAAGCTTCCCCACGGGCAGGCCCCCGCTTCTCTCGGGAGTGAACGGCCCTTCTCCCGCGAGCGCGTTATTCACATCGACAACCCGTCCCCGCAGGTGAGCCCCGACGGATATCCCTCCCCCCAGGTGGGCGACGATGAGGTTTACTTCATCATAGTTTTTCCCCATGTCCTCCGCCGCCCGCCGGGCCACGGCCTTCTGGTTTAGCGCGTGGAACAGGCTCTCCCTGGGGTTTTCCGGCATTCCCGAAATGCGCGATATTGGCTCCATTTCGTCAACGCACACCGGATCCACGATATATGCCGGTATTCCCAGCTCACCGGCAATGGCATGAGCGATCAGGCCGCCGAGGTTAGAGGCGTGCGAGCCGCGCTTCTCGGCCTTCAAATCCTGGACCATCGCGTCATTAACCAGGTAAGTGCCGCCCGGAACAGGCCTCAGCAGGCCGCCCCTGCCCACCACGGCATCGAGCTCCGCCGGCCTGATCCCTGATTTCGCCAGCGCCTCCATCACAAGCCCGCGCCTGTATTCAAACTGGTCGATAACTCCCGCGAACTTTTCCAGGTCCGCGCTGCTGTGCCGCAGCGTTTCTGTATAAACAGGCTCCCTGTCCCGGAAAACCGCCAGCTTGGTCGAAGTTGAACCGGGGTTGATGATGAGCAGCAAGAAACTCTTCATCTCAAACAACCCCGTCTATTTGATTCCTTTATGTGACATCAGGACACCGATCGCCACTGAAACCAGTTTGGCTTCGGACGAGTCGGCCCGCGAGGTCAGTATTACCGGGGCGCTGGCGCCCACGATCAACCCGGTGATCTTGGCTCCGCCCAAAAATACCAGGGCTTTGTAAAGCACATTGGCCGCGTCTATGTTATCGAGAACAAGGATGTCGGCCTGACCGGCCACGGGACTTTTCACTCCCTTGGCGCGGGCGGACTCCTTGGACAGCGCCAGGTCCAGCGCCAGGGGCCCGTCGATGATGCAATGCTTGATCTGGCCTCTTTCCGCCATCTTGCAAAGCATACCGGCGTCAACGGAACTGGTCATGTCAGGGTTCACCAGCTCCATATGTGCGATAAGCGCCACCTTCGGGTTCTCGATCCCCAAAGACCTGGCGACGAACACGGCGTTTTTCACCAGGTCGACCTTCTGCGCAAAGGTAGGCTTAATATTCATACCGGCGTCCGTCATCAACATCAGCCTGTTATAACCCGGAGCTTCAAACACCGCCACGTGGCTCAGCACTTTCCCGGTGCGCAGCCCAATGCTTTTATCCAATACCGCCCTCAGCACCGTCGGCGACGGGACGGCGCCCTTCATCACCATATCTGCTTCCCCGTTGTGAACCATCATTACCGCTTTTCTGGTAGCATCCTCGATCTCAGGCTCGTTTATCACTTCAAAATCTCTGATTTCGATGCCCCTTTCGCGGGCTATTCGATCGATCTCATCGGCATCGCCGACCAGCACGGTATTGGCAATGCCGTTCTCCTGGCACTCCCTGGCGGCTTCCAAAACCTCACCGTCCTGGGCCACAGCAATAGCCACCTTTTTAGGAGGGCATTTCTTGGCTTCTTTCAGAATGTCCGCAAAACTTTTCAATCTCATCCCACTCCTTTATTTAAAAATAAATGGTCAAAATATTAAATATTATTAAGTTAGTAAACAACTCCATTCTACCAGCCAGCTGCACCTTTCGAAGCCGGGGCTGCGGAAAATGGCCTCCTAATGGTAACTCTACCCCTATTAACATTTCTATTGTCTTTTTGTTATTCCTTCTTTTTTTTAAAATAAAAAACAGACCCCGGGGGCAGTGTTCCCGCCCGCCAGGGCCATTCGCTGCATATATCATCAGGCTGCTGCCGGCCTGCTGTTAAAAACCAGCTCGCCGGTAGCCGGGTCTACGCTGACTACAATTTGATCGCCCTGAGTGCATTTCCCTTCCAAAATATATACCGAGAGCTGGTTTTCCAGCCGTCTCTGGATCGCGCGCTTGAGCGGCCGCGCGCCGTACACCGGGTCGAAGCCCTCCCGGGCCAGGAGCGCCCTGGCTTCCCTGGTCACCTCCAGGGAAATCCCCAGCTTCGCCAGCCGCTGCTGCAGCAAACCAAGCTGGATATCGACGATTTTAGCAATTTCTTCCTTACCGAGGTTATTGAAAATAACCACCTCGTCAATCCGGTTCAAAAACTCGGGGCGGAAGCTCGCCTTGAGCTCTTCCATCACGCGCGCCTCCAGCTCGGCCCGCCTGTCCCCGCTCATTTCCCTGAACCAGTGGCTGCCAAGGTTGGAGGTCATGATTACCACCGTGTTCCGGAAATCGACCGTTCGCCCGTGCCCGTCGGTCAGCCGGCCGTCGTCCAGCAGCTGCAGCAGGATGTTAAACACGTCCGGGTGTGCCTTCTCGATCTCGTCAAAGAGGATCACCGCGTAGGGGCGCCGCCGCACGGCCTCTGTCAGCTGGCCGCCCTCGTCGTAGCCGACGTATCCGGGGGGCGCCCCAATCAGGCGGGATACCGTGTGTTTTTCCATGTATTCACTCATATCGTAGCGCAGCATGGCCCGCTCGTCGTTGAACAGGAGGTGGGCCAGGGCCCTGGCCAGCTCGGTCTTGCCCACGCCCGTGGGCCCAAGGAAGATAAACGATCCCATCGGCCGGTCCGGATCGGAGACCCCGGCCCTGGCCCGGCGGATGGCGTTGGACACCGCCTGCACCGCCCGGTCCTGGCCGACCACCCGCTTCCGGATATGCTCCTCCATATTCAGCAGCTTCTGGATTTCACCTTCCAGCATGCGGGAAACCGGAATACCGGTCCACCTGGCCACCACCTGGGCGATGTCCTCTTCGTCCACTTCTTCTTTCAGCATTTTATGCGTTTTCTGCAATTCAGCCAGCTTCTCATTATTTTGCTGCAGGCGCCTGTTGAGGTCGGGCATAACACCGTAACGCAGCTCGGCCACCTTGCCCAGGTCGCCATCCCGCTCGGCGGCCTGCTCGGCCAGCTTCGTTTCCTCGATCCTGCCCTTGATCTCCCGGATGCTCTGGATCAGCTCTTTCTCCCTGCGCCAGTGCTCCTTCAGCTCTTCCATTTTGCCCTTCAGGCTCCGGAGTTCCTCCTCTATCCTGGCCAGCCTCTCCTGGCTCCCTTTATCCTGCTCTTTGGAGAGGGCCTGCCTCTCTATTTCCAGCTGCCTGACCCGGCGGTCGATCTCGTCGATCTCAGACGGCATGCTGTCTATTTCAATCCGCAGGCGCGAGGCCGCCTCATCGACCAGGTCTATAGCCTTGTCCGGCAGGAAGCGGTCGCTGATGTAGCGGTGTGACAGCGTCGCGGCAGCCACCAGGGCGGCGTCCTTCACCCGCACCCCGTGGTGTACCTCGTATTTTTCTTTCAGCCCTCTCAGTATGGCGATGGTGTCCTCCACACTGGGCTCTCCCACGTAAACCTGCTGGAACCGGCGCTCCAGGGCGGCGTCTTTTTCAATATGCTTGCGGTACTCGTCGAGGGTGGTGGCGCCCACGCAGCGCAGCTCGCCCCTGGCCAGCGCCGGCTTCAGCATATTGGCCGCGTCAACGGCCCCTTCAGCGGCGCCGGCCCCTACCAGGGTGTGCAGCTCATCGATAAAAAGGACTATTTCGCCGTGGGCCTCGTTAATTTCTTTCAACACCGCCTTCAGCCGGTCCTCAAATTCACCCCGGTATTTTGACCCGGCCACCATGGCCCCGATGTCCAGGGCGAGCAGCCGCTTGTTTTTGAGGGTCTCCGGGATGTCCCCGCTGACAATGCGCTGGGCCAGCCCTTCCACTATGGCGGTTTTGCCCACCCCGGGCTCGCCGATCAACACAGGGTTGTTCTTTGTGCGCCGGGAGAGCACCTGGACCACCCTGCGGATCTCCTCATCCCTGCCGATCACCGGGTCGAGCTTACCCTTGCGTGCCATGTCGGTGAGGTCCCTGGTGAAGCGTGCAAGCGACTGGTACTTATCTTCCGGGTTCTGGTCAGTCACCCGCTGTGTGCCGCGGATTTCCACCAGGATTTTATAAACCCTGTCCTGGGTCACACCGGCCTGGCGCAGGATCCTCCCCGCCTCTCCTTCCCGCCGGGCAATCATCCCCAGCAAGAGGTGCTCGGTGCTCAGGTACTCGTCCTTCAGACGCTCGGCTTCCTTCCAGGCCAGGTCAACCGCCTCCGAAAGCCCCCGGGAGATATAAATGCCCCCGGCGCCGCTCACCCTGGGCAGGCGCTCAACAGCAGCCTTAACCTGTCTTTTCAGCTTCGCCAAATCTATTTCCATCTTCCGCAGTATCTGACAGACAACCCCTTCTTCCTGTTCGAGCAGGCCCAGGAGAACATGCACTTCTTCCATCTGCTGGTGGCTGTGTTCTGCCATCAGGCTCTGGGCCGCTTCAAAGGCTTCGCGGGTTTTTAAAGTTAACTTGTCCATGCGCATATTTAACCCCTCCTTCCGGTTTTTCCATATAATTTGGTCAAGTAAGCGCGCGGATTTTCACGGTTTAAATCTGCCAGTTTCTTGTACAGCTCTTCTTCCTGGCGGGTAACAATTTCAGGGATCACCACTTTAACTTTCACCATCAGGTTCCCGGGGCTTCCCCCGCCCGGGTCGGGCATCCCCAGGCCTCTGAGGCGAAAAACCCTGCCGGTCTGGGTCCGCGGCGGTATTTTCAAAGTAACCGTGCCTTTCAAAGCAGGGATATCCACTTCTCCGCCCAGGACGGCCTCCGTTACCGTGATCGGTATTTCACATTCCAGGTCCTTTTCTTTTAAGGTAAACAGGGGGTGAGGCTGCAGTCTTACAGACAGGTAAAGGTCGCCGGCCGGCCCGCCGCCCTTGCCGGCGTCTCCCTGCTGCGGCACCCGCAACCTGTACCCGTCTCTTATGCCTGCCGGGATTTTCACCTTCAAGCGGCGGCCGCTAACCAGAAATTCCTTTTCCACTCCAGCATAAGCCTCATCCAGGCTGAGCTCCAGCAGCGCCTCGGTGTCGGTCCTGCCCCCGGTCCGGCCCCGCCCTTCCCAATAAAGGTCAAAGTCGGTAAACGGGTCCATATCACCGAAAAACGTCCTGAAAAATTCGCTGAAATCACCGTACCCCGGACTTTCATAATGGAACCTGACGCCGCCCGGCCCCGCCTTACGCCAACGCCCCCCGCTCTTCTGGTAGCTGCTCCAGTCAAAATTTTGCCAGTTCGCGCCTATATCCGCCCCGATTTCGTCGTACCTCTTTCTTTTCTCCGGGTCGCTTAAAACTTCGTAAGCCTCGCTGATCTCTTTAAAGCGCTCCTCCGCCTGCCTGTTGCCCGGATTGGCATCCGGGTGGTAGCGGCGGGCCAGTTCCCGGTAAGCCTTTTTAATGTCTTTTGTGCTGGCGTTCTTCTCCACACCGAGAATTTTATAGTAATCTTTATATTGCAAACCAGTTCACCCCCCCGCTCCATAACTGCCCTGAAAATAGAATTTACCAGCTATTTTCATCCTCCTGCTGGTGCCGCGTCAGCGGCATGTATGTCTATTCAGCAAACCCGGTGGTGGACGGCGTTATCGCAAGCAAACAAATTTTCCGCATCTACAAAAAGGCGAGGGGCAATTCCCTCGTCCGTAAAAAATATCCGCAAAAATCATCAACCGCCGGGAGATTTTCAGCTAATCCTTCGACCTTAATCAATCTCAATGTTAACTTCCCTGCTCCTGGAAACCGTCTGCTTGGGCAGGGTAATTTCTAAGATACCATCTTGGTACCGCGCCTTCATCTCATCCTGCTTTACTGGCACGTCTACAGTGAAAGACCGGCTGAAGGAACCATAACTGCGCTCCACTCTGATATAGTTGGCTCGCTCTTCTTTCTCTTCCTTTTTGCGCTCGGCTCTGATAGTCAATATATTGTCCGCCAGGCTGACCTTGATGTCTCCCTTGTTCATACCCGGCAGCTCCGCCTTAACCAGGATGGCCTCCGGAGTATCCTTGATATCGACGGGAAACACTCCTTCCTGGGCAAGAGCCCCTTCCGGCATCCGCCAGGGACGGAAGTTGTCGTCCAGGAACCTGCTGATCGAAGACTGCAAACCCATTAAATCGCGAAACGGATCCCATTTAACCAATGCCATACAAACACCTCCTGATTTTTAGTGATTAATACCATTCTCCCGGCAGCTGAATTGTCTGATAAATTGACCTTTATTGACCTTAGTATAAAACGGAAATTCTCTGTTGTCAAGATACTCTAATGCTTATTTTTTCACTTTTTTCTTTATTTTAATCCTCAGTGGAATGGCGCTTAACCGGACTTTTTTCCTGCCATAAAACGTGCTACAATGAGGAAAAAGATTTCCGAAAGGATGGAACCGATTTGTTTTTGATCCTGGGAACAGTCCTTATTCTCGGTTTTTTAGCAGGGGTAGTCACAGTAATCTATCTTCAAAACAGGCCTCCCCGGGGCAGAAGACCATAGCAGCTAAAAGTTCACTCGACGCGGAGCAGAGGAACCGGGCGGGTTCAACACCCATGATCCATGGACTTTGTCCATTTTTTTTTTGCATTATTTTCACAGATGCGGGCAAAAATATTTTAAACCGAAAAGGAGGTGTGTAGCTTTGATGCAAATGACTGAAATGGAGCTTCTCCATATCGGGGAGCAGCTCCGGTCGGAGGCTCTGGCCATTGCCAAGTACGCAACCTGCGCGAGGCAGTCTACCGACCCGAAACTCCAGCAAATGTACTCTTACATTGCAGACAGGCACCGGAGCCACTATGAAACGATTTTGAGAAACGTACAAAACCTTGCCACACAAAGGCAATTCTAGGAGGTGGAATATAATGCTCGACGAAAAGGACCGCCTGACTGACTTTCTGGTCACCCAAAAATATATTGCGGGCGGCTACAATTTAGCTGCTATGGAGGCGTCCAACACGCAACTCAAAGAAACNTTCATGGGNATATTNAGNGANGANCACCTGATCCAGCACGAAATNTTCAACGAAATGAGNAACCGCGGCTGGTANCAGGCNAAACCGGCAAACNTGAATGACNTCAATCAAAACCTGAANAAATGGAANCAGGAGCTGCANCGGGTNCAAAACACCGCCTACCGCCAGCCAGGCGCGCAACAAGGCAGCTATCAAAACGTTTTTCCCCAATATGGGATTCAAACCGGCGCAGGCATGCCGCAAATGGGAAGCGAAACGCAACAGCAAGGCATGTATCGCCCCCCTCAAAAACCCCATGGCCTAGCATAAAAGCACCTGCCCCCTGAACAGGGGGCAGGTGCTTTTATGTATTTGTTAAGGAACGGACATGAGCCGCGTTATACGCCTCAAGGTCACCGGAAGCGAATTTGCCCATGCTTTTCAGCCCTTCATATCAACCGTTCACCGGCAGCACCGCAGACAGCAAAATTTTACTCAAACCATTCGTGCCCATATAATGCATTTAAGTTGCTTATTATGTTAACTAAAAGCAATATCCTTAATTATTTAAAAATAATGATGTAATATAATAGAGGTCTAAGTATGTAAAGGATTCGGTAAGAGGATTGGGATCAAACATCTAATTAAATAAAACTATGGAGGGAAAAACATGGCGGAAATGCAGTCGATGATGGTTGAAAACCGGGTTTTTAGCCCACCGGCGGATTTTGTCGCAAAAGCCAGGATTAAAAGCGTNGAAGAGTACGANGCAATGTACCGCAGGTCCATTGAAANCCCGAACGANTTCTGGGCGGAGATGGCCGAAGAAAACCTGGACTGGTTCAAGAAGTGGGAAAGCGTAGAAGAATATAGTTTTGAAGGTGACGTGTTTGTCCGTTACTTCGCTGGCGGCAAGCTCAATGTTTCATACAACTGTCTGGACCGTCACCTGAAAGACTGGCACAGGAATAAAGCCGCTCTGATCTGGCAGGGCGAGCCCCTGGGGGAAACCAAAACTTATACTTATCAACAGCTGCATAATGAAGTATGCAAGTTCGCTAACGTCCTGAAGAGCCTCGGCGTTAAGAAAGGCGACCGGGTAGCCATCTACCTGCCGATGATCCCGGAAGCAGCTATTTCCATGCTGGCATGCGCCAGGATTGGCGCTATTCATACTATCGTTTTCGGCGGGTTCAGCGCCGAAGCGCTGCGCGACAGGATCCTGGACGCAGAACCGGAAGTCCTGATCACCAACAATTACGGCTACCGGTCCGGGAAGTTCCTGAGCTCCAAGGATACCGCGGATCAGGCCATGGCCCAGTGCCCCACCATTAAAAAATGCATTGTTGTCCGGAGAGTGGATAAGGACTGCAACATGGTTGAAGGCCGCGACATGTGGTGGGACGATCTGATGGCCAAGGCTTCCAACAAGTGCGAACCGGAAGTAATGGATTCGGAAGATCCGCTCTTCATCCTTTACACGAGCGGCAGCACAGGCAAGCCCAAAGGTGTCATGCACACCACGGCAGGCTACCTGCTCTACGCCCTCATGACCTGCAAGTACTTCTTTGATTTAAGGGACGAAGATGTGTACTGGTGCACAGCTGATATCGGCTGGGTAACCGGTCACAGCTATGTGGTTTACGGCCCGCTTGCACTGGGCGCTACTTCCCTGATGTTTGAAGGCGTGCCGAACTACCCCGCTCCGGACAGGTTCTGGGAAGTCGTGGAGAAATTCGGGGTAAGCGTTTTCTATACCGCCCCCACTGCCATCCGGGCAATGATGAAAGACGGCGATCAGTGGCCCAATGGCAGGGACCTGAGCTCCCTGCGGCTGTTGGCTTCGGTCGGCGAGCCGATCAACCCCGAAGCCTGGATGTGGTACTATACTGTAATCGGCAAGGAAAAATGCCCGATTGTGGATACCTGGTGGCAGACTGAAACCGGCGGCCACTTGATCGCGACGATACCGGGAGCCCTCTCGATGAAGCCCGGCGCGGCAGGAAAACCTTTCTTCGGCGTATCACCCATCCTGCTCACAACGGAAAACACAGAAGCCGGCCTGAACGTAGGCGGTCACCTGTGCATGAAGAAGCCCTGGCCCGGCATCATGCGCGGCGTTTATGGAGATCCCGGCAGGTTTAAGGAAACTTATTTCGTTCAACATCCGGGTTACTACTTCAGCGGCGACGGCGCCCGCAAGGACGAAGACGGTTATTACTGGTTGATGGGCCGCGTGGATGACGTAATCAACGTTTCCGGCCACCGGATGGGTACAGCAGAAATTGAAAGCGCCCTGGTAGCCCACCCGACAGTCGCGGAAGCCGCCGTGGTTGGTTTCCCGCATGATATCAAGGGTGAAGGTATTTACGCCTATGTAACACTGAAAGAGGGCGTGGAGGCAACCGACGCGCTGAAGAAAGAACTCGTTGCTCACGTCCGCAAGGAGATTGGGCCGATCGCTACGCCGGACAAGATCCAGTTTACACCCGGCATGCCGAAGACCAGAAGCGGCAAGATTATGAGGCGGATTTTAAGGAAGATCGCCGCAGGAGCCATCGACGAGCTGGGCGACACCTCGACTCTGGCCGATTCCACTGTGGTAGACAATCTCGTGGCAAACAGGCAGTAAATATAATGTAATGAAGCAAGGCGGGCTTGGGAATCCGGGCCCGCTTTTTAGTGCTACTGCCCCGACATGAATACCGGTTTTCTCTTGCCCTAAATAAAAAAATCGCTTTCAGCAACCTGGGGGCTTGCCCCTTGGCTCATATTCGCCTCTTAGAAATGTCCCCTCGGGCCCGGTCAAACCCGGCGCTTCGCGCATCAAACAGTTCCCTCGCTTTCCCCTCGGGTTCACTTGCTCTTTGAATAAGGCTCAAAATCGCCTCGAGGCAAGCCCCAGGTTACTAACCCAAAGAAAAAACCCTCCTGCTCTCAGGGGGGTTCTTTTATTAGTTATGTGAATATTACTTATACAGCTATTACTTCCTTAACTTCCGGAATTTCCTGTTTGAGCATCCGCTCAATCCCCTGCTTGAGGGTTATTGTGGCACCTGCTCACCCGCCGCAGGCCCCTTTCAGCCGCACTTTGACAAGCCCGTCAGGATCAACATCCACAAGTTCAACATCACCACCGTCCCTCTGGAGAAACGGCCTCACTTTATCGAGCACTTCCCGGACCTTTTCCTTCACACCATGCCCCCCTTTCTTGACACATGCCTTGATAAAACCAAATACTTTCCATCAGGCCACAAATCTATCTTATCTATTATAACCATCCATGACAAGAAAAAAAAGCGTTTTAACAAAAATAACGGGATAATTTCTCCAATCCACAGCAAGCCGGCCTTTTGTATTGACTGGAGGTCTTTTTTTTGTTAGAATAAGGGTTGTAATAAGTGTAACTGCCGAAGTGGCGGAACTGGCAGACGCAGCGGACTCAAAATCCGCCGGGGCTCACACCCCGTAGGGGTTCGACTCCCCTCTTCGGCACCAGGAATGACAAAGGCTTACGGCATTTGAATAGGTTAGGGTAGAAAACGACTAGTACTCGTTTTCTACCCGTTTTCTACCGTGAGTCCTGTAAACTGCTGTCGAGGGTTTCGACAGCCTTTTTTTGCGCTTCGAAGGACGGATGGTTATAATTAAGCGTAGTGTCAACAGAGCTATGACCAACCTGCTTTTGTACTGTCCCTAGGTCAGCGCCAACTGCAATCAACCCGGTCACGTTTAAATGTCTCAGATCGTGGAATCTTATATGCGGCAGGTTCTTCCTTTTTAGAAATTCACCAAACCTTTTTGAAAAGCTGTCCGGGTTAATTGGTGTTCCGTCTTCCTGACAGCAAACCAGGTCATTTTCCTGGTAGTATTCCTTGAAGATTAGCTTATTCGTTTCTTGTAGTTTCTTTTGTTCATTCAAAACAGCCAAAAGAGCATGAGGAAAAGCCACTACCCTGATAGAGCTTTCGTTCTTGGGAAGCTGCTTTATTAATCCATTCTCGGAAGGGAAAATTGTTTCGTTTACTATGAAAGCTTCTTTATCAAAGTTTATGTTAGACCATTTTAGCCCGAGCACTTCGCCCCGCCTCATTCCACAGTAAAGGGAGATCATCGCCGGAACGTAAAAATACGTTCCCTTTAATGTTTCCAGGATTTTTGCGACTTCCTTAAGTGGCGGAAGAATCGGCTTGAACTTTTCATTTTTAAAACTGGGCGGATTAATCTTTGAAGCCGGGTTTGTGGCTAACAGTTCCCACTGCACGGCGTGCTGAAGCGACTTATGGATGATTCGGTAATGTTGCAGTAATGTCCGGGATGACAAACCGTTCCGTTTTCTTTCAGCTATATAACCCTGAATGTCCGCAGGTGAAAGTTTGTCCAGCCTGACATTACCTAGCCCAGGAATAATGTGGTTTTTGATTATGCTTTTATAACCTTCAATTGTACTAATTTTAAGCTGAATTTCAACGTAATCGGGAATCCATTTTTCAAGCAAGAACTCTTTGAAAGTCATCTTACCTGAATATGAAAGTGTTTTTGTATTTAGTTTGTAAATAAGCTCATCCCTCAATTTTTGAGCCTCTTTCAAGGATTTCCCGGCTCTTTGCCATACCCTCTTGCGCCTGCCGCCAACCGTCACCGAAAGGACTACATACCAGATGTCGCCTTTCTTGATAAGATTTCTTGTATCCCGCCTTGCCATTTTTTCCTCCTTTCTTGCGGTTCGGACAAGTTGATTATATCACCCTGCCCGCCGTTTTTTTCAAGCCATTCAAAAAAAGATTTCTTGTAAACACGAATAGCCCGGCCAACACGTATCGAAGGTATAACGCCCTCTTTAACCAGTTTGTAGGCGTGGGTGCGGCTAATTCGAAGTATCCCAGCAATCTCCATTACAGTCATAGTCTTCAAGTCAGACATTTTATCACCTCCACTGTACTTAAGATTGTATTCCCGACAGGGCCTTTCTACCGGGACCAGTGGTTTCGTTGGGTCTATTCCGCCCAGTTTCCCATGCATTAACAGCACTGATTCTTTTATTTTTTAGAATGCTGCCACATAAAAGAACAATTCATAAGTTCCCTGGCAACCTTTACGAATCTAAAAATTTTAGCTAGTGAATTTCTATCTAAACATCTAGAATTCCTTCCGGCTGCACTTTTAGCTCAAGGGAGATATATAAAAGCCGATGAAATATTAAACAAAATTATTTCTGAAGAGTATTGTGAAACAAGAAAGTTATATTTATGTCGCCTTTCTTTAGCAGAGTTCGAGCCAATAAAGACCGAAATTAAAAAAGAAAATATCAGTGTAGAATCTGAAGTTAAGATGGTATTCCGTCATCTTTCAGATTCTATTGATGCTTTAATAGCTACTTCTTATGAAATTTTGTTTAGAGATGCCAGTTTAACATTAATAGGTTATTATCTAGGAAATGATACAATGGATGCTACACCACCAACCATTTCTTATGATTTATCACCACCCGACTCTCCCTTTGGCCTGTTCATGTAACCAAACAAAAAATAGCGCCGGTTGTTTTTATCGTACTTTATATCCAAACCTTTTCTAATTCGCAACAAACCAATATTTTTAATAATTCGAAGTTGGTATATTTTATTATTTTTTTTATAAACTACCATTGCCAATTCTTCAATTGAAATGCCATCAATATCAGCTTCGCTGAGTTTCTTAATAATAGTCTTAGAAATTATGCCTCTTTTCACTATATAACTACCTCCGATCTTTAATGCTGCCGGCCCTGCCGGGCCGGGAAAAACTCGCGGCGCCGAATCGCCCGAAAAAAAACAATAGCAAAGCTGGGCTTGCGCTCAGATTCTGCATCGGCTGCGCCGATGTTTATTCGCGTTCCCCGAATAAACATCGGCTACGCCTCTGTCGCCCCTTTCGGGGCGGCTCCGCTCTGGCGAGCTCCGCTGCCGCCGCAGGCGGGTGCGCGCCGCGTCGTCCGGCCCGCACGCCCTGCTGCGGGTTGCCGCCGGCGCGTCTTCGTCGCCGTCCGCCTTGCTTATGGCGGCCGTCGCGCGATTTATGCGCCTGCGGCGTTTTGCCCGCCCGGGCCCCGTATACTAACACTTTGTATGCGGCGCCCCGGCGGGCTATGTGGTTGTCCTTCCTTCCCGGTCCCCTCCCGGAGCTTTTTTCGGCTCCGTTGGGCGGTTTACGCGCCGTGCCGGACCTCCAGGCCCGACGGCGACGCCCCTCTCCCGCGGGGTCACGCGCCCGGTTTAAGCGCGCCCTACCTGCAGCCGGGGCACCTGCGGCTTGCGGGTCATCAGCGTTTAGCTGCCACATTCTCGCATCCTTGAACAGGTCACGGGAAGGGCAAGAAGGATACCGCGGCTATTGGTTAGCCAACGGGGTGCCCGGGCGGCCCGGAAGCAGGCCACCCGGCGAGAGTGAAAATGTTTTTAGAATATTCCTCTTGTTTTGAAACTGACAAACCTTCCATTATCGCCTATGATTATGTGATCCAGCACTTCAATACCGATTATCTCGCCTGCTTCTTTTAATCTTGCTTGCATTTTCAGTTTATTCCTTAATTTCAAGCCTTTTAAACAAGGAACTGTTTTTAAAAAAGAAGTCAACATTACTGAGAAACATTTTATTTATTTCGACTTTTTCGCTTGACCATTCAGGTTTTGAACACTCATCGAAAGTCAGCGTTGCTACAAAACTAATGTCTTCGATATAGGCGGTATACCTGGTTTCTTTTATGGACTTGTCTTTGTATGGTGTGAATTCTATTACTTCTATGCCTAACAGCTTAGCGGTCTTCCTGTCGCGTAAGAACTCTTTTACCTCGTTTTTAAGGATTTCGGGCGCCTGCTCAAACTGACTGACCATTAAGCCACCACTTCCCCATGGATCTGCCCTTTTTTGATCGCCTCGTACACTGCCAGCATGAATTTTCCCACCGGCGTGCCTTTCGGCGTGTACCTGAGTTCTGGATCTCGCGTGAGCCTCCCGATCAGGATTACCTCATTCAACATTTTTCTTTCCTCCTTGTTTTTTCTTAACCTTTCCTTAGAAAGCGCAAAAAGCACCTTCGAACTCTCCTGAACGATTTCAAGAGTCCTTGTGGTGCTTTCTTCTTCCTTTTCTTTTTCTTTCTTTCTTTATTAAACTATCGCGTTATTATTCAAACTGCCGCTGTCTGAATTTTTTTCCATGAAGCCTACGGTACAAACCGTATCACTGCCATTTTTCAGACACCTGTCAATTATTCTTTCGACTTCCAGCTCTACTTTCAGAAGATATGTTGCCTCTCCACACCGGGGGCACAGGTAGCGCGGTACCCCGGTAATGCATATCTGTTTTCCTTCCTTCTGCTCACAGTGTTCCTTTAAATTTAATTCCGCTTTTTCGTATCCGCATTCAACGCACTCGAAGTAGCGTTCCATGGGATTCCTCCCTTTTTATTTTTACCTATTTTTTGCGCTTTAAGGTCCTCAGGTCTTCTTCCCATATTTTTGGATCGGGATGATAGGCTGTTACCAGTTTTACTGACTTCTTTTTTAAGGCTACGTGCCATCGCTCTTTCCCGTCGTTCAACCTCCGCACGCTCCTTTCATAAGAAATTTGCGTCCGGAGGGTACCCTCCGGACTTTTGCCCGGAGGGCCTCGACAAGCACAAAAAGCACTCATCAGACGAGTGCTATGCTTCCAACGTCATAATAGCTTTCAAAATTCTTAAATCTTGCTTTGTTCTCCTCCCGGTCGTTATATCCGGTACCGAAGCGCGTCCGGGATCAACCCCGGTACCTTCCGCCCTGCGCTGGCGCCCCATCAGCACCGGTGGTGCGGGCTGCACACCTGCTCCGGTGGTTGGGTTTCTCCTTGCTCTCAGCACCGCGGCGGCGAAAACCCCAAATGCCCTGCGCGGTGGTTGGAGGCCTTCCTTTCTCCCGGCAGCGCAGCGGTCGGGCCTCATAAACCCTTTACGCTGCCACCCCAGTGCCTTTAAAACGCTGGGGGCGTACTCCCTTTCTTTCCGAAAGGAAGATTTCTTCAGCACCCGGCCGAGGTCACTTGCCGGTACTGTGGTCCCTCCACTGCCATGAGACCCGGTCTCCTGGCATCCTTTTGCTTCCAGGGGGGAGGGCAGCGGTACACGACAAACCCGGTTTGCCGTTTTCCCGCCGGAAGGCCGCGTAAAACCTGGTTTTACGTGGTGACCTGCCTTCCCGGTAAAGCCGGTAGCTCTGTCCTAGACAGACCTGCTTTACCCATTTATTGTAATTCATAATTTCAAGCTAGCACAGTTTTCTTTTGTTGTCAACCCCCATGCGAGTATATTAATCAAAATCGTTCCCTAACTTATGATCTTTAGGAGGACCTTCAAATTGTGAGGCATCCGAAATTTTTCTTTCAACCATATCCAGGTCAACAAGACAGTTACCCGCCTTTACACGTAATATAGACGCTGGACGGTTAGGTTTCGCTTTTGCCGTTACAACCGGCCACTCATATCGAAAAAGTTTATCCCAAATTCTCTTCCCTAAAATTCTCTTTACCTGCTCTGATACTGAAAAGTCGGCGGGTATTCGCAAACGCATCCCAAATCGTTCCTTGCTTCTTTTATCCGGATAAATCGTATAGACCTCATTACAATCTGGCTCATAAATGAAAATAATACCACGAAAAGCCAATTTAAGACGATAAGCCGCTTCGTCCCTTCGTGACCCTATAATACGACATACGCGATTAATCGCTGCTTTTTCATTTTTAACCTTCCTCAGCTTGGCCAGTTCCTGACCGTGCCAGTTCCTATCTTCCCAAGAACGTGCCTTTCTAAGCTCCGAGTACATACTGTCGGCATAAACTGGTATTTCGTACCAGTAATAAATATTTTTATATCCACCGTACTTGTTTTTTACTTGAACAATGTCCAGCAACCCGTACTCATATAGCGTTTGGATGATCTTCTGGGCTTTATTGACGCCACAGCCGAAGGCCTCGGCCACCTCTTTGATGTCCTTGTGGTGCGATACATGGTCCTCCGGATACTGCTGCCGGTCGCACCAGGTGTAAATCATCAGCCAGGCGGAAAACACTTCCAACCCCAGGACCTTCATCCAGTGGTCCGCGTGGTGGAATGTGAGCGCCGGCATGGACAGTTCATGCCGCGGCTTATTATGCCGTGCCCTGAATATCATTTTTTCTCCCATATATTAACCTCCAAATAAAGATAGCCACAATTCATTGATTTTATGTGACTTTTTATGTATCATTGTTTTGAGGTGATTATTTTATGTCTGCTAACATAGACCGCTTAATTGAAGAAATAAAGAGTTTGTCACAAGCCGAAAAATTTGAGCTTGCCCGCCGGCTGGATGAAGAAGCCGTGTTTGATGATCAGTCATGGTATTGGACCCCCGAATGGCAGGCGGCGGAAAAAGAGGCCGACGAGGATATAGCCGCCGGCCGGGTTCAAAGTTTTGACAACATTGATGACGCAATAAATTTTTTGCATCAACAGGTTGAAAAGCCTACGGATAACAGAGATGCTTAGAATTGAATTCAGTAACAAATTTATCCGGGCATATAAGAAACTTGACCGGGACACGCGCTTACAGGTAGACAAGACACTCCGGGCAATGGCCTTAAATCCTAAACACCCTTCATTGCGTTTAAAAAGAGTCCAAGGCACTAAAGATATTTGGGAAGCCAGTGTTAATATGTCCATAAGGATCACTTTACGTTTTACGGAAGATATTATCCAACTAAGGAACGTGGGTACCCATGACCAGGTTTTCAGGCCCCCATATTAATTTCTTCTACCGATTTTTCTACCAACAGGCAAAAATAACGTTGTATAATCCTGTTTTATATAATATCGCTGAGTCGTCCGAACCGCGTAAATTATGGACTCAGCGATATTTCATTAATACCGGTCACAGACATGGATAAAACTCAAAATCCGCCGGGGCTCACACCCCGTAGGGGTTCGACTCCCACCTTCGGCACCATCAGTATTTTCAAGGGTTTCCCGCCCCACCAAGCAAATATGTGGGGTTTTATTTCTTATTAGTCCGTTGCGTCTGGTGAAAGCCTTCAAAACACAACGGACTCACCCCTAAACCTCCCCCTTCACCGAACAAAAATTATGGTGAAGGGGGCTTTTTATTATGGCAAAGGTTATGCATATCTCGAAGAGTATTCCTGTTACATGGCAGGAAGCATTAGAACAGGTCATACTTATCAGTTTCTCCCCCGTTTCCTCCGGGAGTGCCTCACTAGCCNGACCATGGCCAGTATGCCAGCAGACCCTCATCTAACCGTACGTGAGGTTTTCCCTCATACGGCTATCCGACACCATTCACGTAATGCATTCACAGGTCAATCAGTGGCAAGGCAGTATAACCCCATTTTACGTAAGGTTACGTAGACCCCTGGCTCGAAGATCTTGCTATACCGCTGACTGGTTTTCCTTCCTACCACCTGCAGCATCTTCCATTCCCCTCCCTGGTTTCAATTCCTTATAGGCAGGCTAAAAACCTTTCCGCATTGCATACCTTCTCGGGGTTGGCATCGACCAGCACAACCCGGAGGGAAGGCGGCCTCAGGAAGGGTAATAACCACCTTCCTAAAACCCTTCTCTGGTGTCACACCCGCCCAGACCTTAAACCCTTCTATCTTACAGAGGAAGGGCTGCTCAGGCCAGGGCTTGTCGGACTTAATCCTGGCTGCCAACCGCAGTACAAGTTCCCGCAGTGCAGCCTTATCGAAGCTGCGCTCCTCAGCGACAGACTGGCAGCCGGGGTCCATACCGGTACCTTTGCACCTCCAGCATACCCCATTATCGGGGCGTGCCGGGACAGGCACGCCGTTGACGACGCTGGTGTAGACAATCCCGCGTCCCAGACAACGAATGCATTCCACTACAATCCCGTATGCATAATAAAGCGGGAAACGGTGCCGGCTTTATACCGACACCGTGGGTCCCTGCCCGGGGTCTGCCGCTCCACTACGCGGTTGCCCCGGCGGGTCCCCTCCAGAATCCTCCGCCTCCGCCGGGAGAGGCCCTAGGAGGAGAGTGTTGTAAAAACCCTATTTTTTTAAGCCAATTGTCGCTGCCCGACCTGTCTGTCCGCAATCTGCCCAATCTTCATGGCCGCCGGTTTTGCTCATCAACCCTGTCCGTCTACTTGCCGGACAGGGTTGATTACTACCAGTCAAACTCTTCCTCAATGATCAG
>Ga0067045_1028019_pt1 | contig 46220 bp, 36 predicted proteins | sample TerdegcTABiofilm_FD_59184 | JGI IMG/M metagenome (GOLD analysis project Ga0067045, IMG submission 59184) | Combined Assembly of (Gp0054472, Gp0054536) Wastewater bioreactor microbial communities from Singapore -Terephthalate degrading...
ATCCCTTATAATCTCCTTGAGCCATCGTAAGTAAAAACCTCCTTTCTTAAGGTTGAACTCTTGAAAAGGAGATATTACGATGGCTCGTCCTCCTAAATCAATTTGCGAACTATTTTGTACACTAGCAAATCTTAATAGGGCAGGCCTGATGATTTAGGTTTAATATCTTATAAGTTACCATTTCAAGCATTGCCCGGAGAATTCGAGAAAACTTGTTAAGAGCGACTTTCTGAAAGAGGATGAACTGAGTTTCATTAAAGCAAACAAAACAGACCAGGCGCAGGAATTAAGTTTCCATTGTACTCCTGTTTTCTCTGCGGTAGCCCGAGTATTTATCTACTGGAAAGACCTCAAAAGCTTTAGCTTCAGCTCTTGTCTGGTCATCTCAAATGGAACTTAAATAAGGGCGCTGCCAGTTGACTTTATAAAAAGAAGGATCAAGAAGAGCCGGCTTAGAAGCTGAGCTCGGATGGTTCTAAGAGTTCAAGCTCAATTGGCCATGGAGGGAGACAAGGCCGGCATTTGATAATTTATGCCTTCATTAACTTAACTTCCGGCCAGGCGGGCCAGCTCGGCCTCGTAGACCACGAGGTCTGATTCGCTGAAGAGGACAAACCTTATTTTCTTTACCTGTTTAAGCTGCGGGATCATTTCTATAACCGTTTTCAGGGCCACGGCCGTGGCTTGCTCCAGGGGATATCGGAAATAGCCGGTGGATATGGCCGGGAAGGCAATGGAATCTATGCCGTGCTGTTCGGCCAGGAGCAAAGAGTTGCGGTAACAGTCGGATAGGAGCTTTGCCTCCGGCTTATCCACTCCATAGACCGGCCCCAGAGTGTGGATGACATATTTATTGGGAAGGTTGTAGCCGGCGGTGATTACGGCCTGGCCGGGTTCGATCGGGGCATACTTCTGGCATTCTTCCTCCAGGCCTGGCCCGGCGGCCCGGTGGATGGCCCCGGCCACTCCGCCACCCGGCCGCAGGTGAGCGTTGGCCGCGTTGACTATGGCCATCATGTCAGGCTGGTCGGCTATGTTCCCCATAACACATTCGATGGTAACGCCGGAAATCTCTTTGATCATCTGGACAGGCCCTCCTTGTATATACAATTTGAATATACTGAAATGGCCTGAAAATACAACTGGAAAATCTGGCCCTGGAGGATAGGGCATGTTGCCGAAGGACTGGCTTCGATTCAAGGTGGATGACCATAGGCCAGTTTGTGGCTCTTAGTGAAAAATTGGCGGGAGTTTCAAACGGGTTAATTAATTAAATAGAAGAGAGTAAAAATATCTTGTTATCGGATCAGAATAAATCAAATATTTTGTCTACGGTTATCATGGTTCCAGCCACCCGGATTTCATATGAATAGCCATTCATATATATGGGGTAAAATTTCACCGGCAAGCTTCCGGCTGGTATTGACAGCAATTCTTTTCTGGTCTCAAAAGTGGCTGCCTGAGTTAAGGGTAGAGTAATGGCCGATCGGCTGAGCCGCCGCTCCCTCCTGTCCTGTTCTGGCTATCCCCGGGAGTGTCCATCGAGATAGATGGCAATACAATTCCGGCCCGGTACATACTGGTCAAACCGTCAAGCTTCGTGACCAGAACACAGGGCATTATTCTGGCGTGGAGGGCGGTTAAGTTTATAAAGATATTTAAGTGTGGAATCCTGGAATAGCCTATATTATGTTAATCCAAAAGTATTGGCTGACAGGGTAACTCCCGATGCCTTCCTGCTATTTCAAGAAAAGTTAGACATGTTTTGTCCAAGTACACTAAAAGAAAAGATCAAGAAAACATAAAAGTGGCTATGCATATCGAACGGGGGAAATAAGAGAAAAACAAAATCGGGGAGGTGGGATTTGAACCCACGACCCCAGCGTCCCGAACGCTGTGCGCTGGCCAGGCTGCGCTACTCCCCGAAGGCTAAAAATTATAGATTAATCAGGCGGATATGTCCAGCATCGGCTGGCTTTTTATTTTGGATTGGGCACCCCATTATGGAATGAAAATTTTGCCTTTTTCTGGTCATTTTTGCCTTAGGAATAATTGCAGGGCAACAAGAATAGTTGAGATAGACCTTCGACCAGAGGGGGAATCCGAGGAAATGCTGATTGCAGTGGAGTTTATGATTTAGATAGTTCCATGCCGAGACCGAAAATTTCTATCGCCAGAACCTCCTGGCCACGGCAGCTCAAAGTTCCGACTCCGGGCTCAGCGGCTTTGCTTCTTCTCAAAAGCCGACGGGCTGGGAGCCTTGACCACGAAGAATTCCAGGGTGTCGTCTTGCTGGTTGCTGACGTTCATCTTGATGTTGTAGGGTATGTTGATTATGGTCCCGGCCGGGTAGTGATGGGCGGGCTGGTCGGCCAGCTGCAGGGTTACTCTGCCACGGATTACAATCATGTAGACGTTGGAGTTGGAAAAATGCTCGGGCAGGGCCTGTCCCTTGTTCAGAACCATATGATTTATATTCACGTTGTCGTCGGCAATTATTTTCTCGATCACCTTGTCATCGGTGCGGGTGAAATTGTAGGTTTTTTCAATCATGGCTTCGTCCTTTCCAAACTTTAATTAACGCCAAAAAGCCCAGAGAGCTTTGTTTTTGCCTTTTTACGGTTTTTCTCTCTTCAACTCTCACTTACCAATTTACCATAATTTGCCTGTCTTGACTTGCTTTCTTTATTATTACCTGTAACCATCACCCTGGATAATTACTTGTTTTTCTTTTCCTTCTGAAGCGTTTGCCCCAGGATTAAGTAACTATATGGCCGACCTTTTGACTGCCTGCTGTCACCTGTTATATAAAAGGATTTGATACCTGCCGGGATGATCATGAACATCGGTTCCGATTTCAGAGAGTTAAAGCAAGACAGAAAAGCTATTACCAGAAAATTGAAAATATATTGTCTTGAATATTTATTTGGGAGGCAGCGGATATGAAGAGGATTAATTTTAACCTGAAGCTGGCAGCAACCCTGTCTTTCATCATCGCTCTTGGTCTTTTCCTGAATAGCCCGGTTCTGGCCGGGCAGGAATCAGGCCAGGTTCAGGAAGGGTTGACCGTCCAGAGCAAAATCCTGGGAAAAGAGGTTCGCTATTCCATATATCTGCCGCCTGATTACCAGACCTCAAACCGTCGCTACCCGGTGGTTTACCTGCTCCACGGCTACACCGATAACGATACCGGCTGGCTGCAGTTTGGCGAAGTTCACCTGACCGCGGATAAAGCCATAGCCGAGCGACAGATACCGCCGATGATAATAGTCATGCCCGACGGGGGAGTGAGCTGGTACATCAACGATTACCAGAATAAGGTCCGCTACGAAGACTTTTTCTTCCAGGAATTCATTCCTTACATAGATGCTACCTACCGCACCAGGTCGGAGAAGGAGTACCGGGGAATTGCCGGGCTGTCCATGGGCGGCTGGGGGACCCTGATTTATGCCCTGCGCCACCCTGAGATGTTTGCGGCCGCAGCTCCTTTCAGCGCGGCAGTCTGGACAGATGAAGAAGTTATCGCCACCGACGAAAAGGTCTACGAGCGCATCTTTGCGCCGCTCTTCGGACCCGGCTTGAAGGGCAAGGACCGGCTAAACGCTCATTTCAGAAGTTATAATCCTCTGGACCTGGTCAAGACGCTGCCCATGGAGAAGATTAAGACGGTGCGCTTTTACATAGATTGCGGCGACGACGATTTTCTTTACAAGGGCAACGCCGCGCTGCACGTGGCCATGCGCGACCGGAAAATCCCCCATGAATTCCGGGTCCGGGATGGCGGCCACACCTGGAGCTACTGGCGTACCGGTATCCTGGACGGCCTGAAGTTCATCGGCGAAAGCTTCCACCGGTAAGGTCTAGGGGGCGCTGCTGCAGGCTCGATTCCCGGATTATTGATTTAATCGCTTAATTTGATCATTAATATTTTTGATTTTGTGTCGAGGCCTTATAAATCTGTAAATAAAACAATAGGCTGACTTTGAATAGCTCTGGAAAGATTGAATAGATAGGGGAGAGATCCCACTTGTAAAGTTGTCCAGCCCGTGCCCCTGGAGAGAATTGCCTCTGGGCTCTGGATATAAAGCGTGGAATATTAGAAATACTCCAGGGGTTGAGGATTTATAAAAAATTGAGGATAGGATATTCTATGTTTAATCTTAAATGTTCCGATTGAAAAAATGATTGCGTTAAGGAGAAAAAAAGATGGAATTTCTTTCAATATCTGAATTCGAGCAAAAGACTGCGGTGGTGACCGGGGCAGCTCAGGGAATTGGTCTGGTCACCGCGATTGGCTTATTAAGAAACGGAGCCCGAGTAATGGCTCTGGACCGGGATGAAGAGGCCATTTCTGACGCCCTGACAGATTTTCTTGGAGAATTTTCCGGGCGGGTTGAATTCTTAAAATGCGACCTGTCCGATCCAAGCCAGATAGAAGAAAGCTGTCTCAAAATCCTGGAAAGAGCCAATAAAATTGATGTCCTGGTGAACAACGCCGGTATTGGTAACTGGAAAAAGCTTGAGGAAAGAACTATCGCCGAGTGGGATGAAGTGATAAATGTCAATTTGCGGGCTCCATACCTGATGGTCAGGTACCTGCTGCCAGGGCTGCCGGAAGGGGCAGCCGTGGTTAACATCGCCTCAACCAGGGCCCTGATGTCCGAGGCTGATACCGAACCTTATTCGGCCTCAAAGGGTGGACTGCTGGCCCTGACCCATTCCCTGGCAGTTTCCCTGGCTTCAAGGAAGATCAGGGTAAATGCCATCAGTCCGGGCTGGATTGAAGTTTTGGCTTACAAGAAAAGAAGAGAAAGAAAAATTCCTGTTCTCAAGGAAACCGACCATCTTCAGCATCCGGCCGGGCGGGTGGGAAAGCCCGAGGACGTGGCCAACGCCGTGCTTTTCCTTTGCTCCTCGCTGAGTGGCTTCATCACCGGGACCAACCTGGTGGTCGATGGTGGCATGACCGTCAAGATGATTTATGCGGAGTAGGAACTGTAATGGATAAAAGAACTAATCCTGATTTATTCAAAAAAAAGTTCATTACTAGTGGTAAGTTAAAGAAATTTGGGTCAATCTTTGAAAAATGGTGCGAAATTAACAGGGACTTTTTTAAGAAAATCAAATCAAGCAGGCCTCCAATAAATCGAATGCCTTGGCAATATAATGAACGGACTCTGGTTGGAATGCTTTCCGGAGCCGGATGGATGGCGGGATATTGTACCGTTGAAGAATTCTCTGATCAGAAAGGAAGGAGAAAGGATTCTTCCAATTATTATGGCCGATGTGATCTTGGAATTATCTGTAAAGAAAAAATCTTCTTATTCGAAGCGAAGAAATGTCAAATAAATCTTGGAAAGTTAGATAGAAGAGCCCGGCTCGAGACTAAAAAGGAAGCTCTGGCAAAAATATGGCATAGTCTGGATAAAGCCCAGGTAGAGGCTGGTGAGCTCAGGCCGAGACCAAGATACATAAGTAGATTTGGTCTTTGTTTTGTTGTTCCCAGGATTTCTGTTGATAAAGTTAATGGAAGGGATATCATTAAAAATGAACTAACTGAGTTTCTTGAAAAAATAATAGAAAAGAATAATAAGGGAAAATTCAGCGCTGTCGCTTGGTATTTTGTTCATGATTATGAAATGACCAAGAGGTCAGGAAGAAGGGGAAGAGAATATTATTATCCAGGGATTATTCTTATTATAAAAGAAACATTAAAAAGACAGGTGAAAAGGTAAGCATAGGGGAAAAGATAAGCAAAACGGGAATTTATTTTTCTTGCTCAATCTTCACCACACATCTTCAGGTATTTCCAGAACTTGACAATTTAATTGAAAATATATAATGTATATACGAATTATACAGGAGGGCTGAATGGAACGCCAGATGATCATAAGAATTGATAAAGACTTAAAACAACGGCTGGATCGCCTAGCCAGGCAGGAGGGAAAAACCACCAGCCAGATGGTGAGGGAATTAATCCAGGATTATGTAAAGAATCGAGACATAGCTTCTTACCTGGACGGATTATGGGAAAGAATTGGGCAGAAACTGAAAGAGCGGGGAGTTCGGCCGGCTGATGTTCCCGCGGCCATTAAAGAAGCCAGGAAAAGAACTCGATGAGAATCGTTCTCGATACCAACGTATTTATTTCTTCGTTTTTTGGCGGCAACCCCAAAAAGATTATAGATTTGTGGAAAGAGGGAAAGGTCGTAATATGCTTATCGGGCCCGATCATAGATGAATATATCGCGGTGCTTAAGAGATTGGGGCTGGAAGGGGAACCCGAATTAAAAGAACTGGTTGATTTTCTGGCCGAAGGCTTTAACCTGATATTTGCTGCTAAAACGCCCTCGCTCAATATAATCCCTGATGATCCGGATGATAACAAGTTTATTGAATGTGCTGTGGCCCTGGATGCCGAGCTAATTGTAAGCGGCGATAAAAACCTTCTGAGAATAAAGAACTATCTGAACATCAAAATTATGAGCCCGAAAGAATTTCTTTCTTATATTCGGGGGCGGTCCTAATTTATTCAACCTCCGAATTTATGTCAGATGTGGGGCAATTGGCACACCGATGAAACAGAATCCCATCAAATGACAGGAAAAAGGTCAATATAATATCTGGAGTGCCTTATTGCTTTCCTTACAGACTATGCCGTCCTGAAAGAAGGCAGTAGGTTATTGCCTGGAAGGGTGAACAAGGGAGAGAAGGTCTCAGCCGGCTTTTGCTATTTACGAGTAGAAAGGAAACGATTGCTGACAAGGACCATACCCATCGATGGAGCTGCAAGAAATCTAAAAGAGAAAAGAAAGGAAGCAGAATTTTTAATTATTTTAGATGGGAGAAAAAACAGCCCCATTCGTTACGTCCCCGCCCTTAAGATTAACCGCAAACAAGTCTGATGTTTTATCGGTCGATCCCCTCCAGGATCCAGATGTTGCCGGAAATCTCTTCGATGGGAAGAACGAGCCGCTGCTGGGAGAGATCCAGTTCCATGCCTCCGACTGAAGGAAGGATCATTCGGCCCGGACTCTCAAGACTCGTTACCCGGAAGGGTTCGCCGACCGGCTTTCCCTTGACCGGATCAAACTTTATCCCCCAGACGTTGAAGAACCCGGTCACCCGGTTGGAGATGAAGTAGATCGTTTTCCCATCCGGAGACCAGCGTCCCTTGTCGGCCCAGTAGGTTGGATCAGTAACGGCCGTCCAGGGTCCGCCGGACGAAGGGATGACATAGATGATAGAGACCGGATCTGCCGGGGGCGTGGCATTGAAGATGATCCAGCGCTCGTCCGGCGAGAATTTAGGCTGCCAGAGGTTGAATTCCGGGTGTTCCGCTATGACACGCATCTGGCTCTCTGCGTGCGGCGCCGCTGAAACTGGAAAAAGGCAGAGCCTGAAGCGTGACGCACCCAGATTTGATGAGCCGAGGATCCATTCTCCGTCCGCCGACCAATCAAAGGCGATATTGTTCACGCCAGCAACGTGGCTGGTCAGCGGCTGTTCGTCTCCTCCCTCCGCGCTCAGGAGCACGATCTGCCGTTCCCGTTTTGTCCGCTCCAGATTTATGTTTGATGTGCGGCGGTAGGCCAGGCGCCTGCCATCGCGGGACCAGCGCGGCACAAAGCGTTCACTGCCGTCGTGGGGTTTCAACAACGTCTCTCTGTTATCCTCTAACGATTTGACCCAGAGCTCCTCTTTCGTATCACGCATGACGATAAAGACCATTTTCTTTCCGTCCGGGGTCAGGCTTGGCTCTCCTGCCCATACTCCTGATTCTGTAACAGGGTGGCCTTCTCCGAGGACAATGCCGGAGGAAGCGTTAAAGGGGAAACACCAAATCTGGTCCCTGGCGCTTCTTGTCGTGAAGGCCATTCTTCGGCCGTCCGCCGTGATCGCAATGTCGGAATCCGCCCCTGGGCCGGTGGTCAGCCGCTCCGGGCCGGCCACCAAGGACAGGGTCTGCGGGTCTACAGCCACTCTCCAGATATTTGTAACGCCTTTCGATGTAGCGACAAAATACAGGACCCGGCCGGAAGGTCCCCAGAGAATGGAAGAGGCAGTGCTGATGTCAATCTCCATTTCCTTGGCCCGTTGGGCGACTTCCGGTCGAAGTTCCATACGATGGGGAACCCCATCATTTAAGGAGACGGTCCAGAGGCCTGCCCCGAACTTGCTGTGCGTCCCCTGGAATGTGATGCGCTGACCGTCAGGGTGCCAGACGGCCCTTGTCACGTAGAGAAAATCGGCTAATACCTGTACCGGGGGTTTTCCGTCCAGGCCTACGATATAGGCCTTCTCCTTAATGCTTGCCTCGTATAGGGCCGAGTTCGAGAATAACACCCGGCTGCCGTCGGGAGACCAGCGGGGGCGGTAGCCGAAGCTGGCCAACTTCCGCTCCGCCCCGCCTAGAACGGGGATGGTATAGAGACCTCCGCCTTCGCGCTCGGAGCGGAAGACCAGGAGGTTGCCGTTCGGCGACCACTCGGGCTGCCAATCATTAGCCCGGTCTTTGGTGATCTGCACCGGATCTCCCTCGCCCGCGGGCTTGACCCAGATATCGAAATTGCCAGCGCGGTCCGAGGCGTAGGCGATAAAACGGCCGTCCGGGGACCAGGACGGCTCGCACTGCAGACCGGAGTCGTAGGTCAAGCGCCAGAGGGCGCGTGCGACGGGTGCGGCGGGGCGGATCGTTAGGAAACGGGAAATGAGCAGATAGCCCGATGCCATGATGAGCGCCCCAGCAGCCAGGCCGGCCCAGAGAATCCATCGTTTGCTTTTGGTCTTTCCCGGCTTTGGCGGAGCCGTGGCCACCGCCGCCGACTGGCTCGAATCCGAGTCCCGCTTCAAACGCATCAAGTCTGTTCTCAGGTCCGAGGCTGATTGGTAGCGCAGATTCGGATCCTTTTCCAGAGCTTTATTGATGATCCTCTCCAGATCGGCCGGCAGATCGGGGTTGATCCGGACCGGTGGGGTAGGCGCGCTGTGAAGGATGGCGTCGAAAGTCGCCGCTGAGGTCGATCCCCGGAAGGGCAGAACTCCCGTCGCCATTTCGTAAAGCACCACGCCGAACGAAAAAAGGTCAGTGCGCTGATCCAGGGCCAGGCCGAGAGCCTGCTCCGGCGACATGTAGGCCACGGTCCCGACCGCTGTCCCGGGACTTGTCAGCATCTGGTCCATGGTTTCGGTCACGGCGATGTCGGGGCCGGCTTCGCGCCCGGCTGGCCCGAGTTTGGCCAACCCGAAGTCGAGAATTTTGACCTGGCCGCGGTCGGTGACAAAGATATTGGCGGGCTTGATGTCCCGGTGGATGATCCCTTTCCTGTGAGCGGCATCGAGCCCGTCGGCGATCTGGATGGAGAGCTCCAGGATCCGGTCAAGGGAAAGGGGCCGGCCGGCGATTTCGTTCTTGAGCGTCCTCCCGTCAAGGTACTCCATGGCAATGAAGTGTTGTCCCTCGAATTCGTCGATATCATAGATGGTGCAGATGTTCGGGTGATTGAGAGCCGATGAGGCCCGGGCCTCTCGCTTGAACCTTTCCACGGACTGCTCATCGCGGGACACCTCTTCGGGCAGGAACTTCAGGGCGACGGTCCGCCCCAGCTTCGTGTCTTCGGCTTTATAAACTACCCCCATACCGCCGCCCCCGAGCTTTGCCAGAATCCGGTAGTGCGATACTGTTTGACCGATCATATGCCTTCCTTTCCTGGTCGCAAAACCGCTGCGGGTTGATTTTGCAAAATCAGAATATCTTCGCCCCCTCTCGATATTAAGGATTCTAAGCCGGGGTTGGCGTAACTCGAGATGTGATCTGAAGGGACAAGAGATTGGTTTTGTCTGCTATGTGGGTCATATTGTCTCTCGAGCAACGATTTTGCCTCACCCCATCGGTAGGGATGGTATACCGGGGAGCCGACTCTTGTCAAATTGGGCTGGAGCGGGCGGAAAGAGGCCAGAAAGCCGGCGAGAGTCAGAAAAGCGGCGGTAATCAGCTGGGGCTTATGCTCGTGGGGAAGAAGAGAATCCCGAGAAATGTTCAACAGAAGGCTCAGCAGTAAAATAAATATTTTTATTGACCCGGGAGCCAGTTCTGGCGAAAATCTTCCTGTATCTTGTATCTAGTCTAATACATAGATGAATTCGTTGTTCATGATGAGGTCAGGATGAAGAAAAAGGGTTTCAGGCTGCCGCATACGCTGGTTTTAATCTATTTGCTGGTAATACTGGTTTACCTGCTGGCCCTGGCCCTGCCTTCGGGCGAGTTTAACCGGGCCGAGAAGACAGTTCAGGGCAAAACCAGGCTGGTGACCGTTCCGGGAACCTACCACCAGGTGGAAAAGAAGTGGCTGGGGCCCGAGTGGTTGCTGATTGCTCCCATTCGCGGCTTTCAGGATGCGGCCCTGATAATCTTTTTGATTTTTATTTTCGGCGGGACTTTTGGCATCCTGACCAGGTCCGGGGCTATAGATGCCGGGATTCACCGGCTGGCCGCTTTTTTTGGGCGAAATCCGAAGCTCAGGGTTCTGGTCATACCGGTCCTGATGATTATTTTCTCGCTGGCTGGAAGCGTTTACGGCATGGCCGAGGAGTCCATCCCCTTTGTGCTGATTTTTATACCTTTTGCCATCTCAATGGGCTATGACTCGGTGGTGGGCGTGGCCATTCCGTTTGTGGGCTCGGCCGTCGGTTTTGCGGCTGCTTTTTTCAACCCGTTTACAGTCGGCATCGCCCAGGGCTTTGCCGAGCTGCCGCTTTATTCCGGACTGGGGTACCGGCTTATTCTCTGGATTATAGCCACCATAATCGCCATTGCCTTTGTAATGATTTATGCCGAAAGGGTCAGAAAAAATCCGCAGCTCAGCCCGGTCTATGACCTTGACCGGGAGAGAATTCACCACCAGGAAAACTCATCTTCCAACCTGCAGTGGGGGACATCCCAGAAGCTGATCATTGCCTGCCTTTTTGTCGGGGTGGGTCTTCTGATTTTCGGCATTTTGAAAAAGGGCTGGTACATGGAAGAAATTGCCGCCCTGTTTCTGGGCATCGGGCTGGTTTCAGGATTCCTGGCCCGGATGAAACCATCCGACATGGCCAAAAACTTTGTTGATGGCGCCAAGGACATGATGAATGTTTCGCTAATTATTTCGGGCGGACGGGCGGTCCTAATCATCCTGAAGGAAGCAGCGGTCCTGGACACCATGCTCCAGGGAGCGGCGGGAGTAATCTCGGCGGTACCTTCGATCCTGACGGCCCAGATAATCTTTCTGGTCCAGGCGGTGATAAATTTCTTCGTGCATTCGGGCACGGCCCAGGCTGCCCTGACCATGCCGATTATCGCTCCGCTGAGCGACCTGGTAGGAATTACCCGCCAGACCTCGGTGCTGGCCTTTCAGCTCTGCGAAGTTATAAACCCGATTCTTCCCACCTCGGCTGTAACCATGGGTGTGCTCGGTGTGGCCCGGATTCCCTGGGAGAGGTGGGCCAAGTGGTTTGTGCCCCTGATGTTGATCCTTATGGTTTTTAGCCTGCTGGCCCTTATCCCGCCAGTCCTGATGAAGTGGGGGCCGTACTGAAACCTGGTGGCAGGTCGTTTTCTGTCGCCCAGAGTTATAATTCTTAGTCAAATTCCGTTTCAGCTTACCCAGGTAGACTTAAGACCGGAAGGCCGGGGAGCTGGCCGGTAACATATTGAAGTGGGATAGATTTAGGTTTACCGGGAAATTCCGCCTGCAAGTTGCCAGGCTATACATATCCATATCTGTCGTTTCTAACAAGGTGGGTTATGTATTTTGCGTAAATTCAATAGCCGGTTTCTTTTATTATTTCTTCAATGCGATGTGGCTCATGTCTCAGGCCCCACATCAGCTTGACCGCCAGGTTTTCCAGGCTCTGTTCGCGGCCCTCAATTGCTCCAAGCTCCAGAACCTTGCGGCCGACATCATAAAGATGCATCAGGGTCTTGCCGTGCAGGCACTGTGAAGCCACGACCACCGGTAATTTCTTGGCCCGGGCTTTTTTGAAAAATCTCTCGAACCCATACGGTATGTTTCCGGTGCCGTAGGCCCGGATGATAATGCCCTTAATCTTCTTGTTGTTCAGCAGAAATTCCAGGTCGCCCGGGTCGCAGCCGGGGGTCAGGGTGTAGACGAAAATATCGGGTTCAAACCCCGGCCTGACCTGGATGTGATGAGGTTTGGTGTTTCTTTTCGGCACCCAACTCTTAATATTAATCTCTATGTTGATTTCTCCGGCATCTTCGCCGTTGACCGTCTGGAAGGCATCCAGTCTGGACTCAGAAGCCTTGGTGGCCCGGCTGCCCAGGATGATGCGTTCGTCAAAAACGATGAACACGCCCGACAGGTCCATGGTGGCCAATTTGAAAGCGTTGATCAAGTTTCGCTTGGCGTCGCTTTCTATCCGTCCGCCCGGTATTTGGCTTCCGGTCAGGACTACGGGCTTGCCGAGGCCTTTGATGGCGATGCTCAGGGCGGCGGCGGTGTAGGCCATTGTGTCGGTGCCGTGGGTTATGACAAAGCCGTCATAATTTTTATAGTGTTTTTTAAGGCAATGCAGAATTCGGTCCCAGTCGGCCGGGGTGATGTTAGTTGAGTCTATGTTAGCGATGAATTCGATGTCATACTCGGCGATGGTGGACAGCCGTGGTTCCACGTCCCTGAGTATCTTTATGGCCGAATCCTTGCTGTCGGGGACGGCCAGTGAGCCGTCCGGTCGCTCTTCCATGACGATAGTGCCACCGCAAAAAAGAACCAGTACCTTTTGTTTTCGAGCCATTTTTTTTCTCCATTGATCAGCAGCTTATTTTATATAAAAAGGGGGCCGCAATCCATATTTCCTTATTTTACTGATGGTTCGGTGAGGATACAGATTGAGGCCTGAACTTCAGGGCTTATTGAATTTAGGTCCTATTTTTTATTTTAGGCCAGGCCGTTCAACCTCAGCTCGTAATCCGCCAGGCAATAACTCGCTTTATTGCATCTCCCTGAAAGCTCCAGTTACTGGTGATCCTAAATAGCAATCGGTTCGTTGGGTTACCAGTCTGCACCGGTTATCAGGTTGCAAACAATGTTAGTAATAAAGAAATCCTGTGAGAAACCCTTTATAGATATGTCAGGCAACAGTGTATGCCGTTTAATCTTTGTTTATCTCGGGAATGGATGATTATTGTCTAATTTTTTACTGCGCCAAGGTATCTTCTTATCATCCTGGCCATTTGTGTGGCTGCGGGCGGGTCATAATTCCCGAGAACTATGATGGTAAACCCGGTCTGGGCTTCAAACTCCAGCGCGGCGTTAATGCCGGGGGCACCGCCCGCAATTCCCAGGCTCCAGCGGCTGCGGTCAATCCTTGACTGGTTTGATTGGCCGGGATCCGGATTTTCGGGATTATCTGAGGGTTCATTATCTTCCTTTGTTGTAGTAATAATCCTGTTCCCGTTCATTAACAAGAAACTTGAAGCTGCCGAAGTCTGGGTTTTTATGGGTGCGGCTGCCAGAGGTTCATTTTCCCTTATTGAATGAACAGGGGAAGATAATCCATCCTCGCTATCTGGTTCAGAGGAAGGGATATTATTGTTTTCGCCAGAACCAGATCGCGCCGGGGAGTCGTCAATCACTGGCCCTGTTGATTGAGGGCCGGGTTCCTGTCCGGTGAAAACCCAGTTGGTCCAGGCTTCGTTGAGCAGTCGGCATTCATAAAGGGCCCGGATAAAACGCAGCAGGTCTTCGGCCGTGGCATAGCCACCTCCGGCCGCGCTGCCCCGGGCTGGCCTGGTATAAATATTTTTGCGCCAGTCTTGACTGGCCGATTGCTTTTCAGGTTGTTGCTGCGAGCTGGATTTGTCTTTTTGCTGGGTTGTTGAATCTTCCGGCCCTTCAACCTTCCTGGTATAGCCTTCAGCCAAATTCGGAACAATAGAATCAGCTTCAAACCAGTCGGATTCCTTCATCTCGGCTGCCTCGAATATATTTTTTCTGACGTAATTGTAATAATCCATTTCCGCGGCCACGCTGATTATTTCTCCGAGGACCACGTATCCGCCGTTGGAGTACATCTGCCTTGTTCCCGGTTCAAAGGCCAGCGGCTTTGAAGCAAAGAATTGGAGATAATCACGGTTGTGGCGGATTAAATCTTTCGGTGTCTTCTCAAATTCGGGGCCAAAAAAATCGCCAATGCCCGAGGTCATGTTCACCAGATGGCGGACGGTCACTTTTTCCCTGGCCTCGGCATTCGGGTAATAGGGCAGGAATTTACCCAGTTTATCGTCCAGGCTGAGTTTACCCTCCTGGGCCAGTTGAGCAATGGCTATTTTGGTGAATATTTTGTTGATGGAACCGAGGTTGAACCGGGTGTCCGGACGGTTGGGGACGGAAAATTCCTTGCTGGCGAGGCCGTATGACTTAAAGAATATCGGAGTAAAGTTTTTGGCCACCAGCACCACTCCCGAGAATCGATCCTCCCGCACCGCCTTGGCGATTTCCTGCTCTATACCCTGGAGAGCCTGCTGAATGTTCATGGCCGGCAGGGGAGGGGCCAGGTCTTCTGGACCCGCTTCATCAACGGCCAGCCCCTTTAGCCAGAGCTTGTTGTCCTGCTTTTCGAAGAGGAGGTTTAGTTTGAACATTTCGTTGCCCAGGTTGGCAATTATCAGGCTAATTTCCTCGGGCGAGGGGGAGATAATTTTTAATAGCCTTAATTCCTTGCCCAGCTGCTGCCTCAGTCCGAGCAGCCGTTGAGCCCTGTCTTTTGCAGTAACCTGTTGGAGCTTGTCCGGCGGAACATTTGCCTTAAAAAATGCTTCAAGCCCGGTCACATCCACTTTTTCAAAAGCCAGCCAGAACCCCTCCGCCTTTTTGCCTACTTCAGATTGTGGGAACCGGATGTCATTCTTATTGATACCCTGGTAGTTATAAACGTGCAGTTCGGTGGCTGTGGAGATTGTAATCATGGTTATCGTGACCAGCAAAAGAACTAGAGAGAGAGACGCCCAACTCGAAATATTTTTAGCGGCATCATCATTCTTGAAGGAGAACTGAGAAGTCTGTTTTATTCTCTGAACGTGATTTTTCGTTTTGGTTTGTACCATGCCAGCCTCCTTTTTCCAGAGCTTCTTCTGTTTGGATTTTTCAAGCTATGATAAACATCTCAATTATCATGATTATCTATTTATGAAACGATTGGTCATGGTCAAATTGTTACATAAATGTAGCGAGATTGTAATAATAATTTCATATTGAATTGATATGAATGTTGGAATATCATCTAATCTCTATGTTAGCTTTTGCTAAACTTGATTAACTGATCAAGAGTTTAGTCTTATATTCCGTTTGAAAATTATTCAGGAGGTTCTTATGAAGTTTAAAGCCAAACTATTTATCGGGTTTCTATTAATCGGATTAATCTTGGCGCCGTTCCTGGTCCGGGCGGATGAGGGGATGTGGATGCCGCACCAGATGCGGATGCTCAACCTGCAGCAGCTCGGCCTGAAGATGAACCCGGATGACCTGTACAAGAAAGACGGCACCGGCCTGATGAGTGCCGTGGTCAACCTGGGTGGCGGCACCGGCGAGTTTGTTAGCTCCGAAGGGCTTATACTCACCAACCACCACGTGGCTTTCGGGGCCATCCAGCGGGCTTCAAGCAAAGAAAACGACTACATCACCAACGGCTTCCTGGCCATGACCCGCGAGCAAGAAATCCCGGCCCAGGGCTACACCGCTGATATCCTGCTCGGCTATGAGGAGGTCACGGCTCGAGTTCTCTCCAAGGTCAAGCCCAAAATGACCCCGCGCCAGAAGTATGACGCCATTGAGGCGGCCGTCAAAGAAATCGTGGCTGAAGCCGAGAAAGCCGGCCCCGACATCCGGGCCAATGTGGTCAGCATGTACAGCGGAAACCAGTATTACCTGTATCGCTTCAAAAGAATTAAAGATGTTCGCCTGGTCTACGCTCCGCCCCAGGACCTGGGTAATTATGGCGGCGAAATCGACAACTGGATGTGGCCTCGCCATACCTGCGATTTTTCTTTCCTTCGCGCCTATGTTTCCAAGGAGGGAATCGGTGTGGACTACAGCCCGGAGAACGTGCCCTACAAGCCCAAGGTCTGGCTGAAGATCTCCACCGAAGGTGTCAAGGAAGGTGATTTTACATTTGTCATGGGCTATCCGGGCCGCACTTACAGAAATAACATGGCCGTGGAGATAGAATACGATTTCAACGCCATGGTCAAGCGCATGGCTGAATTTCAGGACATAATCAATTTCATAGAATCGGCCAGCAAAGGAGACAAGGAAACCGAAATCCGTTATGCCTCGATGCTCAAGGGCCTCTACAATTCGCTCAAGAACATGCAGGGCAAGGTTGAGGGAATGAAGAAGGTTGATCTCATTACCAGAAAAAAAGAACAGGAAAAGGAGCTCCTGGCCTGGATTAAGGCCTCGCCCGAACGCCAGAAAAAGTATGGGAAGGTTCTCGACCAGATGGCTGAGTATATGAAACGGTATGATGTCTATGCTTCCCGGAACGAACTTCTGAGCAACGTCATCAGCCCATATTTCGGTTCAACCGTACTTTCCCAGGCCTATACCATTTACCGCACCGTTGAAGAACGCCAGAAACCCGACAAAGACCGCGAGGCTTCTTACCAGGACCGCAACCTGCCTTACATCAAGCAGAGAGTGCAGCTGGCCGAGCGCGGCTATGTGTTCAACACTGACCGGGAGTTTTTCAAGCATCAGCTGAAGAAGATGATTGACCTGCCGGCCGAAAAGATTCCTGCGCCCTTCAGGCCAGTCCTCACCCAGAGATCTGAAAAAGCTATTTCCGAATATGTCGATGGACTTTACAGCAAAACTATTTTGGGGGACCCGAAGAAGAGACTTGAGCTCCTGGAAATGAAACCGGCTGACCTGATGAAACTTAACGACCCGTTCATTCAGCTGGCGGCTGACCTGGAAAAAGAGCTCAAGGTGGTCCGCGAGGAAAGCAAAAACTGGGCCCAGGATAGAGCCGACATAAAGAAGCTCTACGAGGCTGCCCTCCTGGAGATGAAGGAAGGAAAGATGGCTCCAGATGCCAACGGCACCATCCGTTTCACCTACGGCCCGGTTATCGGTTATAGCCCCAGAGACGCCGTGGTTTACAAGCCCATAACCACCCTGACGGGAGTAATGGAAAAGGAAACCGGCGAATTCCCGTTCCATGTTCCAGCCAAGCTGAAGGAACTCTACCAGAATAGAGATTTTGGAAAGTTCGAAGACCCGGTCCTCAAAGACGTACCAGCCTGTTTCCTCAACACCACCAATGTCACCGGCGGTAACTCCGGCTCTCCGACCCTTAACGCCAGGGGTGAGCAGGTGGGTATCATCTTTGACATGACCTACGAGAGCGTCATCGGCGATTACTACATCATTCCCGAGTGGCAGCGCTCGATTTCTGTTGATATCCGTTATGTCCTGTTCATCACCGAAAAGTTTTCCGGTGCCCATCATCTTATCAAAGAAATGAATCTGTGCAGCGGCCAGTGCGAAGCGGAGCATAAATAAAGGAGGAAGGAAGACTAAAAAATACAGGTTTGGGAGCTGAAGACTCAGGAATAGAACCGGAACTTTAGTTCATTTATTTAGCCTGAAGCCCGGAGAATTACGACCCCGGGCTTCAGGCTTTTTTATGAGAAGGAGATTTTTTAAAAATAAGATAATTCTTAAATAAGAATAAATTAATTTAACTAAGTCTGATAGCAAGGGGATAAACAACCTGACTTTTTAATATTGTGGCTAATTAATGCCGTCAGGCAATGAATAATAATTAAATAGTATAAGTTAAGGACCTGCCGTTTTTTTAAAGCAGGTAGCCGGAGCCCTCTTGCCGTTCTATTTGAGTATCTTTCGGGGTGATCCCCCAACTGGTTCTCTATTTTCTCTCAGACTCGCTCGGTGATGCTCGCTATTTTTTCTTGCCGGGTTCTTTATCCACCATGTTTTTAAGCTGGCTGACCACGTCGTCCACGTTGAGCGATTCTATGTCTATTTTTTTATCATTTGGTTTCTTTTCTGGCGGGGCCGGTTTCGGTTCTGCCGGCACATTTTGCTCCACCCAGCTCAGCAACTCTTTGGTGTTGATTGGCTTTTCGAAATAATTATCGGCTCCGTAACTCTTGACATCGATCCTGGAAGTGGCTCCCTTGTAGACGGCGGTGATCAGCACCACCCTGGTCTCTTTAAGTTCCGGGTCGTCCTTGATTTTCCGGCAGAGGTCAGCCCCGTGGATCTTGGGAAGCAGCATGTCGCAGATGACCAGCCGCGGCCGCTCTTCTTTGACCAGTTTAAGGCCCTTTTCCCCGTCGTGAGCCTTGATCACCTTATAACCCTTCTCGCTGAATAGCTTCTCCAGCATGGAAGAAGTTACCCGGTCATCATCTATGATGGCGATGTGTGCAGCCATGCCCTCACTCCATTTGTTTTTAGTTATTATTTATTAAGGCAACCTGTTTAGTCAATATATTATTTCTTTCCGGTTAACACATAGTGTCCAATCCATGATGAGCATATAAAAGCAGCGCGGCCGTGAGCCGGCGAAGGGAATTGGGGTTGCGGAAGCAGGAAGACTTACCAGGTTAGTGCTTGAGAAACCGGGGCTTCCCAAGTATGGTTTTCTTAACTTTCTAATCTGAGACAAATGGCCTCACTCTTATCTCGTCTTGCGGCTAAACCTGACGGCTGAGCCAGCCAGAATATAATGAATATTTTGTGGGTTTCCTCGTGAGGAAGCGAATCTCTTTCCGGTAGGTACACATATTAATTAAGGCAATTCAGCAGCTAAAAATCCCCTTAAAAACGTGCTATGATATTAGATCAGATAAACCAATTCTCTGGCCGGGCGCGGGCTATTGCCGAGCTGAAAGCCTGGCCATCCGGAATTAAAACCAGAGGACCTGGATAAAAAATTGATGGATGATCCAGGCCGCAAATTGGAGAAACTGATCAAGAATGATAGCGGTTGAAGAATTATCGAAGAGCTTTGCCCGGCAGGTCCTGTTTGAAAAAATCAGCTTCAAGATTAACCCGGGCGAACGGGTCGGCCTGGTGGGCAAGAACGGCCACGGCAAGTCAACCCTGTTCCGCATCATTGCCGGCCTGGAGGAGCCGGACGAGGGACGGGTGGTCATTCCCAGGAACTACCGCATTGGTTATCTGGAACAGGAGCCCAGTTTCCGGAAATCCACGGTCCTGGAAGAAGCCGGCTCGGGTCTTCCGGCCTGCGATTCTGACCAGCTGTGGCGGGTGGAAAAAGTCCTGGCCGGCCTGGGCTTTTCGCCAGAAGATTTCGAGAAGAATCCACGACAGCTGTCGGGCGGCTTTCAGGTCCGTTTGAACCTGGCCCGGCTGCTTCTGTCTGATTATGACCTACTGCTTCTGGATGAGCCCAATAACTACCTGGACATCACCTCCATCCGCTGGCTGGAAAAATTCTTGCTATCCTGGCGGGGAGAGCTGATGTTTATCACTCACGACCGCAGCTTCATGGACCGGGTGGCCACCCATATTTTGGGGTTGCACCGCCGCAAGATTCGCAAAATTGAAGGCAACACCGAAAAATACTACAACCAGCTGGCCCTGGAAGAAGAAGTCTACGAGAAGACCCGCATCAACGACGAGAGAAAACGCAAGGAATTGGAGGTCTTCATCAACCGCTTCCGGGCCAAGGCCCGGCTGGCCGGCCTTGTGCAATCCCGCCTGAAGTACATCGAAAAAATGGAAAAGCGGGAAAAGCTGGAAAAAATCAAGAACATGGAATTTTCCTTTCTGGAGAAAAGGTTTCACCACAAGTATGCCCTGAGCCTGGAAAATGTCAGCTTTGCCTATACTCCGGATAAGCCACTTATCAGAGATTTCAGCATCCATATCGGGGCCCGGGACCGGGTGATGGTCATTGGACCCAACGGCCGCGGTAAAACCACCCTGCTAAAGCTGATGGCGGACTTGCTCCGGCCGCAGTCGGGAGAGATAACTTTTCCCAAATCGGTTTCGGCCGGTTACTACGAGCAGAGCTTTGCCGAGGACATGAACAGCGTCAACACCGTGCTTGAGGAAATAGGTTCGGCCAACCCCCAGCTGGAACCGGCCAGGGTACGCCACATAGCCGGCACCCTGCTGTTTGAAGGAGACGAAGCCCTCAAGCCCATCCGGGTCCTGTCCGGTGGTGAAAAGAGCCGCGTTCTCCTGGGCAAGATCCTGGCCACCCCGGTCAACCTCCTTCTCCTGGACGAGCCGACCAACCATCTGGACCTGGAATCCTGCGATGCCCTGCTGGCCGCCCTCGATAACTTTGACGGGGCGGTGGTCATGGTTACCCACAACGAGCTGTTCTTGAAGGCCCTGGCCGAGCGCCTGATAGTGTTCCAGGATGACCGGATCACCGTTTTTGAGGGAGATTACGAAAGCTTTTTGAAAAAGGTTGGCTGGAATGAAGAGAAGTCTGAGGTCTCAGAAAAGAACACAGGCGGAACCTGCGAGCCGGCAGAAACGTTAGCCAGGCCACCAGAAAAAGCAAGCAGGAACAAGAACGGAACCGTCCCGTCTTCTCCCGACGAATCATTCAAGTTCAAGCTCTCACCGCGAGAGCTGCGCAAGCTCAGGTCGGAAATCGTAATAGAGAAATCCAGGGTCCTTAAACCCCTGGAAGATAGAGTCCTCAGGCTGGAAAGCCAGATTGAAGAGATTGAGCAAAGGGTCAACCAGCTGACCCAGGAGATAATAGCCGCCTCGGTTGATGGCCGGGGCCAGGAGGTGGTTCGCCTCTCTCGAGAACTTGATGCCAGCCGGAAGAACCTGGACTCTCTCTACGAAGAATACACCCAGGTCTACCAGGATTACGAGGAAAAAAGCCAGAGTTTTGAACGGCGCCTCCAGGAAATTGACAAGTTGTCTTCCTGAGTAATAGTTCCGGGTGGCAACTTTTCTTTTTCTCAAAGTTAAGTATAATTAAAAACCTGTAAGGATTCCCGTGAGCTGTCAGAAACAGGTGCGGGACTATGCCTGTTCCGGGAGCGAGAAAAAAGGCGAAAAGAGGCTGTTGAGCATGGAGACCGAGGAATTCAAGCCAGGCCGTGTAGGGGCCCCTTCCGCTGGCCAGGAAAATAGCTCTTCCTTTTTCCATTATTCTCGCTTTCTGGTCATCATGATCCTGGTTCTTATGGCTCTTTTCCCTTCCTGTCGCTCGGGTCGCAGTGGCCACAGCCTGGTGGTGGCCGGCTCAACCAGCATCCAGCCCTTTGCCGATAAGTGGGCAGAAGTTTTTATGGAGAAAAGGCCCGGTGAAATCGTTGATGTCCAGGGTGGGGGTTCGAGTGCCGGCATCCAGGCCGTCCTGACCGGTGCGGCTCACATCGGGATGTCTTCCAGGGAACTCAAAGGCGACGAAAAAGAGCTATACCAGATAGAAGTGGCCCACGACGGGCTGGCCATCATCGTCCATCCCAGCAATCCGCTTGAAAATATCACCATCGAACAGGTCAAGAGCATTTTCCTGGGCGAGATTACCACCTGGGAAACCCTCAACGGCCAGAAAAAGGCCATAACCGTGGTGGTCAGGGAAGAGGGCTCTGGTACCCGGGGTGCCTTCCAGGAACTGGTCATGGGAAAATCACGGATTACCAAGAAGGCCATAGTCCAGGATTCCAACGGCACGGTCAGGGAAATCGTCAGCCGCGACCCCAACGCCATAGGGTTTATCTCGCTGGGCCTGGTCAATGACTCGGTCAAGGCCCTGGCTCTCAACGGGGTAAAACCAACAGAAGAAGCCATTCTCAAGAGGGAATACAAGCTGGTCCGGCCATTCCTGTTTCTGACGCGGGAAACGCCGTCCGGGCTGGCCAAGGAATTCATAGATTTTGTCCTGTCCGATGAAATCCAGGAGCTGGTTCATAAAGAGGGTTTAATCCCCGTAAGACGGGGTTCCCGGCCGGAGGGCAGCCGATGACCAGGCTTGAGAAAAACGACCGGCTGGTCAGGCTGGGCCTGTTGATGATTGCCCTCTCGGCCATTTCTGTCCTGGCCATCATCACCCTGTTTATCTTCGAGCAGGGAACCCCCATCATGTTCAGGTACGGGTTCAAGAGCTTCCTGCTCGGACAGGACTGGTACCCGTCGGAAAAGAGTTTCGGCCTGCTGCCGATGATTGTCGGCTCTCTGATGGTGACCTTCGGGGCGTTGATTATAGGTGTTCCCCTGGGCCTGGCCAGTGCCATCTTCCTGACCGAATTCTCGCACCGGCGGTTGACCCGCATTCTCAAGCCGGTCATTGAGCTCCTGGCCGGCATTCCTTCGGTTGTCTATGGTTTTATCGGGCTGATGTTCCTGGTGCCGTTTATCAGGGATAACTTCGGCGGGCCCGGATTATCGGTGCTGGCCGCCTCGCTGATCCTGGGGATAATGATCCTGCCGACGGTTATCAGCATTGCCATCGACTCCATCAGGGCGGTTCCCGATTCTTACCGTGAAGGTTCTATTGCCCTGGGTGCCACCAGGTGGCAGACGGTCAGAATGGTGGTCCTGCCGGCGGCCCGCTCCGGGATAATTGCCGGCATCATCCTGGGCATGGGCCGGGCCATAGGAGAAACCATGGCCGTCATCATGGTGGCCGGAAATGCCGCTGACATTCCCGGTTCAATTCTGGCCCCGGTCCGGACCCTGACCTCCAACATCGCCCTGGAAATGGCCTACGCCAGCGAGGAACATCGGGAGGCCCTGTTTGCCACCGGGGTAATACTGTTTATCATCATCATGATCCTTAATACCATTGCCAACGTGACTTCTACCAGGCAGAGGAAAAAGTAAGGTGAGTCTGATGGGCGGGCAGTTAAAATTGCAGCCGAGAACGGAACAGAAGGTCATCCAGGTCTTCATGTATCTGATGACCTCTATAGCTGTCCTGGTGCTGGTCTTTATCCTGGTGGTCATATTGAAAAACGGCCTGCCCCAGCTCAACCTGGAATTTCTCACAAAAAATCCCGCTGACATGGGCCGGGAAGGCGGGATCCTGTCCACCATCGTGGCCACCATCTTTCTGACCTTTATCGCCCTGCTGGTAGCCACCCCCCTGGGCGTGGGCACGGCCATTTACCTTACCGAATATACCGTGGAGAGCCGGATTACCAGGATCATCCGCTTTGGAGCCGAGTGCCTGGCCGGGATTCCTTCCATCATCTTTGGCCTGTTTGGCTTTATCCTTTTTGTCAATAAATTGAAGTTTGGCTGGTCAATCCTGAGCGGCGGTTTGACCCTGGCCTTCATGGTCCTGCCGACCATAATCAGGACCAGCGAGGAGGCCATCAAGGCCGTGCCGCCGGCTTACCGCCTGGTCAGCTTTTCTCTGGGCAGCACCCGCTGGCAGACGGTTACCCGGGTGGTCCTGCCCTCGGCCATCCCTGGAATCGTGACCGGGGTCATCCTGAGCATCGGGCGGAGCATCGGGGAAACCGCGGCCGTCATCTTTACCGCCGGTTCGGCCCTGAGAATGCCCACCTCGCTCTTTTCTTCCTCGCGGACCATGTCGGTCCATTTTTACATCCTGGCCAAGGAGGGAGTGTCCATGCCCAAGGCCTACGGTACGGCCGCGGTGCTGGTCATATCCATCCTGGTCATCAACATCGTTACCTATTACTTGATGGAAAAGTACATAAAGCGGAAATCGTAAACAATGAAACAGAGAGGCATACTGGTCCGGGATTTCAGCCATTATTACGGGGAGAACCGCAGCCTGAACAACATCAACCTGGATGTCTATCGCAATGAGATCCTGGGCATCATCGGGCCGGCCAGGAGCGGTAAATCGACCTTCCTGGCCTGTCTCAACCGCCTGAACGACCTGATACCCGGCTCTCGGGTGGAAGGGAAAATCCTGGTTGATGACCAGGACATCTACGGGCCGGAAGTGGACGTGGTGGCCCTGAGAAGGAAGCTGGGCATGGTCTTTGCCACCCCGGTGCCGCTGCCCCTGACCATCTACGAGAACATAGTCTTCGGGGTCCGCCTGCTGGGAAACAATGACCGCGGGGAGCTGGACCGGATTGTGGAGGATTCGCTGGAAAAGGCCGGGCTCTGGGCGGAGGTCAAGGACAGGCTTCACACCAGTGCCCTTAAGTTGTCTGGTGGTCAGCAGCAGCGGTTGTGCATTGCCCGGGTGCTGGCCCTGAAGCCGCAGTACATAATGCTGGATGAGCCGACCTCCGGCCTGGATCCCATTTCCACCATGAAAATCGAAGACTCGCTGCGGACCCTTAAGAAGGATTACACCATAATCCTGGTAACCAACAATACCAAGCAGGCGGCCAGGGTGGCCGACCGGACAGCCTTTTTCCTGATGGGAGAGCTGGTGGAGATAGACGAAACACGAGTGGTCTTTACCAGACCTTCGGACAAGCGGACCGAGGCCTACCTGGAAGGAAAGTTTGGATGAGGAATGATGACTCCAGGCAACCTGTTAAGACCGATGGGCACTTCAGTCCATCCCGTTTTTATGCAATTTTAACGGAGTGCTTAACATATATTAACGGAGATTGAATAAAAGACTGGAGATTGGATTAATCATCATGGCAGTCGTCATTAAGCTCTGGCCGGAAACGAGTTGTGCCCCTGCTATGGAATTGGGCTGGCTTGAGAACTTAAATCAGCCGGAGCGGTTAAATTGCCGGCAGAAACTTCCGCGAATGAACCGGGGCCAGAAATTCCCTGCGGCTGTCCGCAGCTGGTTGGCCGGCCTGGAAAATAGATGAGGAAGCAGCCATCATGAGCGCCACCAGGAAGAATGTTATCGAGGTCAGGAACTTAAACGTCTTTTACGGCAAATTTCAGGCGCTCAGAGATATAAATCTTGATATCCAGGCCAACCGCATCACCGCCCTGATCGGACCGTCGGGCTGCGGGAAATCAACCTTCCTGAGAGCCCTCAACCGGATGAACGACCTGATTGAAGGTTGCCGGACAGAGGGCGAGGTCCTGTTCGAGGGCAAGAACATTTTCGACCCGGGGACCGACCTGCTGGAACTGCGGCGAAAGGTGGGAATGGTTTTCCAGAGGCCGAATCCCTTTCCGCTGAGCATTGCCGACAACATCACCTACGGGCTCAGGGTTCACGGTCGGACCGAACCCAATTTTCTTGAAGAAAAGCTCCACCGCAGCCTGCAGGCGGTCAACCTCTGGGAGGAGCTCAAGGACCGGCTTCACGATAATGCCCTGAAGCTGACCGGTGAGCAGCAGCAGCGGTTGTGCATTGCCCGGTTGCTGGCGGTTGAGCCCGAGGTGGTGCTGATGGATGAACCATGCTCGGCCCTGGACCCGGTGGCCACGGCCCGGATCGAGGATTTGATGTACGAACTCAAGCGAGACTATACTATAATCATCGTCACCCATAACATGCAGCAGGCGGCCCGGGTGTCCGATTACACCGGCTACTTCCTGCTGGGTGACCTGGTGGAATTCGGCGAGACCAATCAGATATTTACCAGTCCCCGGGATAAGCGGACTGAAGATTATATTACCGGCCGTTTTGGTTAAGATAACTGACCAGGGCAGCTGGAAGAGGAGGCTAAAATGACCAGATATTTTGACGAGGAGTTGCTGGAACTTAACAAGAAAATCCTGGAAATGAGTGCCGAGGCCGAAGCGGCCATAGGCAATTCCATCAAGGCACTGAGGGATTTGAGCCGGGAGAAGGCGGAGGCGGTTATCAAGGATGACGACCGCATCGACAACCTGGACCTGGCCATAGAGGAAAAGTGCCTGAACCTGATTGCCCTTTACCAGCCGGCCGCGGCCGACCTGCGCTTTATCGTGATGTCGATGAAAATCGCCACCGACCTGGAACGCATCGCCGACCTGGCCGTGGACATTGCCCAGAGGGTCCTGGAAATAGCCGACCAGCCCCTGCTGAAACCACTGATTGACATTCCCAAGCTGGCCACCCTGTCCCAGGGCATGGTTCGGGACGCCATCAATTCTTTCGTCAACAAGGACACCGAGCTGGCCAGGTCAGTTATCCTCAGGGACAACGAGGCTGACAACCTGCGCAACCTGGTGCAGTCGGAGCTGATCAACGATTACATGAGCAAGGACCCCGGCACCGCTCCCCGGGCGGTGGCCCTGTTGCTGGTGGCCAGGCACCTGGAAAGAATTTGCGACCATGCCACCAACATCGCCGAGTACGTGATTTACCTGGTCAAGGCCGAACAGGTTCGTCACCACCCGGAAAGCCTGAAGTAGGGGAGAGGGCCAGCCACAAGAAGTTATAGAAAAATTTGGCAGGGCTAATTTTTAATTCTGATTGCCAGCAATTCCGCTGCTGGTCAATGAACAAGAAAAATAAACCGGGGTAGCTCGGTATCTCCAAATGTTTAACCTGCTGGAAAAATTGCGGCTGGAAATCATATCAGAACTAAATCTGAAAAAAGGTAAGAATCAGATTTAAAACATAAAAGGATCTCTTCGGCCATCCATTAGAACCGGTCCGGCTTCCAGGCTGGCCTGATTATTTGAAAAGAACCTGACCGGGCCGACTAATATAATAGGGACGGCTTGATTGCCGGGGTGCCCCCCGTGTGCTATCTTTAAGATGACCATGCATAATTCAAATTACAGGGCCAGGCGGAGGCCAGGAGTTTTCTTGGCCGCTCTTTTCTGTCTGATTGTTGGCGGCCTGGCAATTGCCCAGGAGAAGGAGCAGAAAGTTCCCCAGCAAAAGGCAGCCTATAATGTGACGGTTAATGCCATAACCATTGCCGTGACGGTTCAGGACAAGAAAGGCCGTTATGTCAACGACCTGGGAGAAAAAGACTTCATCGTCTACGAGAATGGCGAACGCCGGACCATAAATTACTTCCAGCACGACCAGTCAGCTCCCCTGAGCCTGACCGTCCTGCTGGATGTCAGCGGGAGCATGGCCCTGGAAGACAAGTTTGAAGACTGTCGCCGGGCCCTGCACGTCCTGGCCGAAAAGATTCTGGCGCCACAGGACGAGCTGGCCCTGCTGGTTTTTGCCGACGGCGAGGTTGAGGTGGCAGCCAGGCACTCGCAGGACAGGTCGGCTTTCTTAGCCGCCCTGGACGGGGAGAAAGCCTACGGCAAGACCGCCCTGCATGATGCCGTGGCCGTGTCGCCGCAGTATGCGGTCCGGGCCAGGAACGAAAAGAGGGCCCTGATCCTGATTACCGATGGCATAGAAAACGACAGCCAGTCTTCGGCCGAGCAGGCCCTGGAAATTGCCAGACGGGTGGATGTGCCCATTTATGTCATCGGTTACAAGATTCCCAGGGCCGAAGAAATCCTGGCCAGGCATAAGAGAAGGTCGGGGCTGACGGCCATGGGAATTGTAGAAACCTTGAACCTTTTTGCCGAGGCTACCGGGGGCAAAGCCTTTTTCCTCGACGACCTGGAGAGCTTATTATCAACGCTTTACGAGATTAAAAAAGAGCAGAGCCACCAGTACATCATAGGATACACTTCCTACAAGGAAGACGATAAATACCGAAGGATAATGGTCACCACCCCAGGCGGCAATTACCGAATTCGTACCAGGCAGGGTTATTGAGGCTGATAACCGGGTCTGTTGAACTGAAAAAAACCCGTGAAATTAGCAAAAATAAATAGATGACAACCAGAAAAATAGGGAATATAATAAAGACAAGAATTACTTCTTAAACCGGCAGGAAAATCCGACATAATACATAGAAAGGAGGTCGGCATGAAAAAGAGTTTTCTTTTTTATGCATCGGTCCTGGTAATCGCTCTGGCCATTGTCGGCACCAGCTGTGCCACCAAGAAATACGTGAGCACGGAAGTGGCGGCCATTGACCAGAAAGTGGCAGCCGTTTCCAGTGAAATCGAAGAAGCCCAGAAAAGAATCAGGGAGCACGATGAGAAGCTGGCCACCATCGGCGAGCTCATCGGCAAGCACGATACCCAGTTCAAGCAGGTTGATGGTAAGATCGAAGAGGTCAAAACCCTCATCCGCGGCAACCTGGTGATGACCGCTACCCTTAGCAACGATGAGGCCAAGTTCGCCTTCAACAGTGCCGAGCTCAGTGCTGAGGCCAAGGCCGCCATCGACCGCTTCGTGCAGAGGTTGATAGAAGAGAACAAGGGTGTCTACCTGGAAATCCAGGGCCACACCGACAACACCGGACCGGAAGAGGTCAATATTTACCTGGGTCAGAAAAGAGCTGAAGCGGTCATGATGTACCTCTACAAGACACACCGCATTCCGCTGCACCGGATGTCGGCGGTCAGCCTGGGCAGCTCCAAGCCGGTGGCCGAAAATACCACGCGTGAAGGCCGGGCCAAGAATCGCAGGGTGGAAATCCTGGTCTACGAGTAAGACCGCAGTCAGGCTTTTTCAACTGGAGTCTGTCCCTACCGGTATTTGATCCGGGGAGAATAACTATATCCCCGATCTTTCAGCCTGAGAGTGGGGCGGAATACCCGTCTGCTTTCTAAAAGGTCATTACCCGCTTGTTTATAACTGAAATAGTCTTCGCCTGACAGCATCGAACTAAAGCCTCTGCCGGTATCCTGACAGCGGAGAAATGTTGCTTAAGTTCTCTGAGCATAAGAGGACAGCACCGTTACGAAGGGATTCCAGTCAGGTTAACGTTATCGAAGATTATAGGGTTTGGCCTTCAAGATGGTTAAATACCCGGTCAATTAGGATTTTTTAGCGCTCAGTTTTTCCAGCGGAAGGGGTCCTTGCGCCGGAAATCCGGAACCAGGTGTTCGTCCTGCTGGAAGGGTTCGGGTTGCAGGAAAAGGTGCTCAAAACCCAGGTCCAGCGCTCTCTGCATCACCCGGTGATATTCCTCCCGGGTGATTTCCCGCTGGATCTCGGCCGGGGCCTTGTAGCAGGGATGGTACTGGCTCATCAGGCTGAGCCCCACGCCAGTTGACAGGTTTTCCGCTATCCACTCCAGGACCCGGATGGAATCGTCGGCCGAGCCGGGAAGAACCAGGTGCCTGATGATCAGGCCCTGCCGGGCAATCTCATGCTCGTCAATTACCAGGTCCGGCTGCTGGATGTACATTTCCTGCAGGGCCAGCCTGGCCTGTTCAAAGTAGTCCGGGGCCGAAGAATACCTGCGGGAAAGTTCTGATGACACGTACTTGAGGTCCGGCAGGTAAATATCCACAATTCCCCGCAATTGCTCCACCACCTCCAGGGAATCGTAGCCGTTGGAATTATAAACCAGGGGAATGGACAGCCCCCGGCGGTAGGCAATTTTCAGGGCCCGGAGAATGGGCAGGATGACATGGGTGGGGGAGACGAAATTGATGTTCAGGGCTCCCCGCTGCTGAAGTTGAAGCATCAGTTCGGCCAGCTGTTCATCGGTCCGCAGCTCGCCCTCGTTGAGCCAGCTCAGCTGAAAATTCTGGCAGAAAAGGCACTTCAGGTTGCAACCTGTGAAGAAGATGGTGCCCGACCCCCTGGACCCGGCCGCTTGCCCCCGGCCGCTGAGGACCGGTTCTTCGCCGAAATGAAGCAGGCCCACCGAAACCCGGGCCTGGCTGCCGGTCTGGCAGACTCCTGTTTCTCCCCTGGTGCGGTCCACGTGACAGTGCCGCGGGCAGAGGGTGCAGTCAGCTTCCAGGGGAGATAGCCTGCCCAGGGCCCGGTCTATGGCATCCAGTTTTCGTTGCAGCCAGAATTCCCTGTCCATTTTATTTACATGAGCCTCTTTTCCAGGCTAATTATACCAGAGCCGATTAAAGCCGGTAGCTTCCCATGACCAATTTTTTCACTCATATCGCCGGCTAATAAATCCCTTGTAAGCCGGGATGAAAATAAGTATAGTAATTTTTCTGCAAGAAAGCTGACTCTGGCCGATTGGGAAGGAATCAAATTGCTGGACTTCATCAAGAAGCTGTTCGACATTGCCATACATCTTGACCGCTACGTGGTGGACATAGTTCACCAGTACGGGTTGTGGACCTACCTGATACTGTTTGTGGTAATTTTTTCGGAGACCGGGTTCGTGGTCACGCCGTTTTTCCCGGGGGATTCTCTGCTGTTTGCGGTTGGAGCCGTGGCCGCCATCGGCAATCTGAACATCCTGGGCCTTTTTCTGCTGCTGACCGTGGCCGCCTTTGTCGGGAACATAACCAATTACTGGATTGGCTCAAAGGTGGGCCCGGGGATTTTCAAGAAGGAGAGAAGCCGGTTTTTTAACCGCGAGTACCTGGAAAAAACCCGTCGTTTCTACGGAAAATATGGCAGCATCACCATCGTCATCGCCCGCTTCATGCCCTTTATCCGGACCTTTGCTCCGTTCGTGGCCGGGATCGCGCGTATGACCTACCTCAGGTTCCTTCTTTACAGCTTTATCGGCAGCCTGTTGTGGGTCTCGCTCTTTCTGTTCGGTGGTTATTTCTTCGGCAACATTCCCGTGGTCAAAAGAAATTTCTCGCTGGTCATTGTGGCCATAATTCTGATTTCCCTGGTGCCGGCAGCGGTCAGTATCTGGAAGGAAAGAAGGCGCAAGAGGGCAGCCAGGAATAATCAGGCTGATTAGTTTTCGGGTTAGCCGGATTCTTCTTCGTTTCTACGCAAAGGCCTTGTTCACGGCTTCAGTTCGAAACAAGAGAAGAGGATTGTCACTACCGGGGAGGTTGAACTATCCGTCGATGCTCGTCTTTTTATTTTAGCGATATCGGGATGCCAATATAACCGGAGGCACCGAAATCAACTTCTTTCCCGGGTTTTATCTTTCTTCCAGCAATCTTTCAGGCTTTCCAGGAGCCGGTGGCCCAGCAGCGGGTGGGCGGTGCGGTCGATCTGCAGGGGAGTTATGGAAATCCAGCCCCGGTCGACCACGTGAACGTCAGAATCCCTTGGCCCGACGCCCCTGGGACTGCTGAAGCCAATCCAGAAATAAGTCTTGCCGCGGGGGTCGCGTTTCCTGACCAGCTCAGGGGAGTAACGTTTTTCTCCCAGGCGGGTTATTTTTATTCCCCTGACGGGCAGTGGAGGAATGTTGATGTTGAGGTAGACGCGAGGAGGCAGGCCATTTTTAAGAACAGTCTCAATCATTGGCCTGACCAGGGCGGCTGCCCGCTTGAAATCATAGACGCGGCCATTTTCGGTCCTGGCTCCCATCAAGGAAACGGCAATGGAGGGAATTCCTAAAAATGTTCCCTGGAGAGCAGCGGCCACCGTGCCTGAATAGGAAACATCCTGGCAGCCGAGGTTGGCGCCCCGGTTCATGCCCGAGACCAGAAGGTCAGGTCGCCGGGGCAGGATGTGCCTGAGGGCGATATAGACGCAATCGGCCGGTGTCCCATCAACCGCGTAGATATTACGATCTATCTTTTCAGCCCGCAGTGGCCGGCGCAGGGTCAGGGCCAGGGAAACGGAACTCTTTTCCCGGTCAGGGGCCACGACGTAAACCTGTCCGAGCTGTCCGAGCTCTTCGGCCAGGGCGGTCAACCCGGGGGCAAAATAACCGTCGTCGTTGGTCAGCAAAAACAGGGGAGAATTTTTGGGGGAAGCAGAAGTTTTCTTTTTCATCCGGTCAAAGGTTCCTTCTCAATAATTTGCCTTCGACAATTAGACAATAATTATAGATGAACGGGGAAGGATTATCCATAGAGGAAGGCGCAAAATCAGGGCTTAAATGGGCTCAGGGAATGACCAGCAGCCTTTTCAATCGTGTCCGGTCAAAAAAAGAAAAATCGGGACGAGCGGATTTGAACCGCTGACCCCATGCACCCCAAGCATGTGCGCTACCAGGCTGCGCCACGTCCCGATTGGAGAAAAAGGGTAAATAAATTTAACCTTTTTTGCGTTTTTTTTCAAGGGCCTGGAGAATTTCAGTCAATTCTTCCTTGACCTGGGCCAGGGCCGAATAGAGCCTTTCGGGCGGTATCTTATCGGTCTTAAAGCCGAATTCTTCCTCGATCTTACGCCTGATGCCGGCGCTGGTCAGGGTACCTTCTTCCAGCAGTTCCTTGATTCTCAGGATGATCAGCACGTCCTTCTGCCGGTAAATCTGCTTGCCTCCGGCCGTCTGCCCGGCGTAGAACAGGGGAAACTCTTTTTCCCATTCTTTTACTGTTTCCGGTGTGATTTTAATCAGGCGGCAGATTTCTTCCAGGGAAAAAATCAGTTTCCTGTTTATCGCGTCTCTGAGGTTGTTGACTTTCTGTTCCTGGGTCATCAGCAGATTTCCTCAAAACATTAACATTTAACCGGAAGTTCGTCAAGAACGGGCAGGCCAGCCTGAAGGACAGGCTCAGCTCGGCCGGTCTATAGAGGACGCCTCTTCTTAAGGTCGTAGCGTTCACCCTCCAGCAGCACGTGCATTACCAGGTTCCTGATGGACAGGGCCCGGTCGCCGCGGACCTCCACCTGGGCCCGGGCAGAATCATAGATGATTACGTTCCTGTAGCCTATGACTTCAAAGGTCTCGTCGGGGTTGACGATGATGGCCGTGGCCTCGTCTATGCCCACCCCCACGATTTCCGGGTGGCCGGCGATTATGCTGATCAGCCGGTTATGCCTCTTGCGGGTGGCGAAGTGCTGGTCGATTATGGCCGATTTTATCAGTCCCAGGCCCCGGGCCACGATGACGTTTCCTGATTCTATGGTTTCAAATTCGTGCCCTTCTTCCGGTTTCCTGACCTCGTCGCCGGTTATCATCAGTTCGCTCAGGGCGGCCGCCCCGGCGCTGGTGCCACCGACCACCGCTCCCTTCTGGTAGAGCTCCCTGATCATGTTATGGATGGGAGTGTCCAGGATGGCTTCGGTTATCCTGGTCTGGACACCACCGGAAAAGAAGATGCCGCCGCTTTCGGCCAGGAGCCTGGCGTTGGAATAATTTTCTGCGTCTTTTCTGGTGAAGTTGTAATAGGCAACATCTTTGGCCCCGAGCTGCTTGAACTCTTCCACCAGGCTCCGCCCGGTCTCGTCCGGGGTGGCACTGGCCATGGGCAGGACCACGATTCGTCCGCTGCCCGAGCGGCTGGCCATCTCTACGAAGCGCTTCATCATCGGTTCGGGGCGGTTGCCGCCGCCGATAATGAACAGGTAGCCTTTTGGCCTCGGTTGAGCCTGGGTCAGGCTGGTGGCCAGCAAGATCAGAATGGCCACGAGTATAGCTCCGGTGAAATATCGGGAGGTTCGCATTGTGCCGCTTTTCATTACATATTGCTCCTTATCTAACTCTTGTTCCATTTTAATCAATTGTTTCTGCCAGAAAAAGATGTTTTTTGAGCCCGGTTTGATTTCTCAGCAGATTTCTTCCTTCTTAAAATCAAATCCCAGCCTGGTAAGGATTTTTTTTAGTTCCCAGAGGGATTTGCGTCCAAAGGCATGGATCTTCATGAGTTCAGACGGGCTGTATGTGATGAGCTGACCAACAGTCTTTATCCCGGCTCTATCCATGCATCGCTGAGCTCGCAGTGACAGTCCGAAGACTTCGAGGGGCAAAGTTAGGTAAAGCTTTTCTTTGATTTCATCGCTGAACATGATATCAAAAAAAAGTTCATCTCGGCCCACATCCAATTGTCTTAGGGTCTTGACCATGGCCCATTCCGTTACTTCGATCTCTGATTCAGAGCCCCGATCTCCCTGATATCCTATTCTCAGAATTAGCGTTTTCCGCCTCATTCTGACATTTCTTTCGATCTCCAGATAATGGGTATTGTCATCTACGGCCCGGAGAACAAGAGATAATGGACCACCCATCTTTTGCCTCCCGGTTATTAAGTTAAAGGGAAAGAATTCATTTTCTTTATCTTAAGAGGCCTTGGTCCGTTTTTCAAGTCGTTTTTGATCGAAGCTAAATTATGGTGGCGGTAAGGAAAGGGGGCGCTTAACTTTTAATAAGGGAGAAAGAATATTATAATAAAAATGCCCGGTGGAGGATGATTTAAGGAGCGGCTAAAGCCCGGATGAAAAAAACAGACAAAGTCGATAGTCAACATATCCCCCTGGCCGAGAGAATGCGGCCCCAGACCTTAGACCGCTTCTATGGCCAGGAACACCTGCTGGGACCGGGCAAAATCCTGTCCGAATTGATTGAATCGGGCCACCTGGTGTCCATAATCTTCTGGGGCCCTCCCGGTTCCGGGAAGACCACCCTGGGGATGATGCTGGCCAGGCATTTTGACCTGACCTGCCTTTTTTACAGCGCCGTTCTTTCCGGCATAAAAGAAATCAAAGAGGTCATGGCCCAGGCCGAGCAGCAAAAAAAGCTATATGGCAAGCCGATAATCATCTTCATAGATGAAATCCATCGCTTCAACAAGGCCCAGCAATCAGCCTTTCTACCCTACGTGGAAAGGGGAGATGTCATCCTTTTCGGCTCGACCACCGAAAACCCATCCTTTGAAGTCATTGCCCCGCTGCTTTCCCGGACCAAGGTCCTGGTCTTAAAACCGCTGGATGAAGCTGCCCTGAAAAAAATCGTCGATGATGCCCTGACCGACGAGGTTAACGGTCTCGGCCGGCTCAAACTCCGGATCAACGATGAGGCCCTGAAGCTGCTGCTCGACCAGTCCAACGGCGATGCCCGGCGGATTCTCAACGCCCTGGAGATCGCGGCCAGCCTGACCAGGGGCCAGGAAATTACCGCCCGGGAAGTGGAGGAAGCCCTGCAGAAGCGGATCTTGCTCTATGACAAGGCCGGGGAAGAACATTTCAACCTGATTTCCGCCCTGCACAAGAGCCTTCGCAACTCCGATGTTGATGCTTCTCTCTACTGGCTGGCCCGGATGCTCTATGCCGGCGAAGACCCGCTCTATATCGCCAGGAGATTGATCCGTTTCGCTTCGGAAGATGTGGGCCTGGCCGACCCGCAGGCCCTGGCCGTGGCCCTGAGGGCCAAGGAAGCCTATGATTTCCTGGGTTCGCCCGAGGGAGAACTGGCCCTGGCCGAGGCTGTGGTCTATCTGGCCTCTGCGCCCAAGAGCAATCGAATTTACGTGGCCTTTGGCCAGGCCATGAAGGACGTGGAAGAAAGCCCATATGAGCCGGTACCGCTCCACATCCGCAACCCGGTAACCCCGCTGATGAAAGAGATAGGCTACGGCCAGGAATATCAATACGCTCATGACCACCCGCTGTCCACCACCGACATGGAGACTTTTCCGGAGCGGTTGAGGGGCCGTCGCTACTACCAGCCTGGAAATCTCGGTTTTGAAAAGGAAATCAAGAAGAGAATTGACTGGTGGGAAGCCCTGAAGGAAAAAATCCGCCAGGAAAATTCCGGAAAAAAGGACTGAGCTGGCCACTTTCTAGGGCTGCTTGCTTAAGGTCAACAACATATTTTCTAATTTTATCCTGGACAGGGTTAGGTTGAGGCTAACCTGTCGGGAGAATCATGACCCGACCGGTCCTCAAGAAGAAAGATCCCTGGCTTTAAATTGCCAGAACAGGATACAACTTAAGAATCCCGGGCTAACTTAATATTAATGATAGTCTAATGATAGTCAGAGAAACGCCGGCTGAATTTATTGCTTGAGAAAAATGATTCATATAAATTAAAGATAACCTGATGGCGAATTGATTTTTATCTGAGAAGGGATCCCCGCGCTCTCACTCAGGTTCTTCAGTTTTTTCTTTATCTTTATCAGCCTGGTCACTTTCACCCTTCTTGCCTTCTTCTCTTTCCTTGAAAAGGTAATAAATTTCCCAGCTCAGCTCGTCGGCCAGGCAGCCCAGGCAGGAACGGGGAGTGGTGGCTATTTCGCCGTCTTCAATTTTTTCTTTCAGGATCTGCTTAACCAGTTTCCTGATTTTATAGAGCAGTATGTAATTAACCATTGAAAAAATAATATCAGCCTGGAAGATATTAGTAAAGCCCGCGTTTGCACCGGGCTGGGGCTTTGATTAGAATTAAACCATAATTTCTGGAGTCCATGACAGATAGGATGATCAAACTTATCAGCAGGGATGTTTTTCGGAAAATCCGGATCTTGTTGCTTCCGGCCTTGCTGGCTTTTCTATCCGGCCTGATATTGGCCCAGGACCTGACCTATGTCCAGGGGGGAGTGGTGCGCGGCCCGGTTGACGGGAAGCGGGTGGCCCTGGTTTTTACCGCCGATTCTTACGGCGAGGGAGGCGAATACATCCTGGCCGAGCTCGAACGGAAGGGCATCAAGGCTTCCTTTTTTCTGACCGGTAATTTCCTGCGCCGCCCGGAATTCCGGTCCCTGGTAGAGGCCATGGTCAGTAACGGCCATTACGTGGGACCACATTCCGACCGCCATCTTCTTTATTGCGACTGGCAGGACCGGCAGAAAACCCTGGTGACCAGGGAAGAATTCCTGGCCGACCTCGAGGCCAACTATGAAGAGCTGGCCAGGTTCGGGATTGACCGCAGCCGGGCCAGGTATTTCATGCCGCCTTACGAATGGTATAACCAGGAGATTGCTGACTGGGCTGCTGCGGCCGGTGCGGTTATCGTGAATTTTACGCCGGGGCTTATGACCAACGCCGACTATACCACTCCCGATATGCCGAACTACCGCTCCTCCGAAAAAATTTATCGACAGCTTCTGGATTATGAAGCTTCGTCCGCTTCTGGCCTTAACGGCTTCATAATCCTGGTTCACCTGGGGGTGGCCCCGGACAGGACGGATTTATTCTATTTCTGGCTGGGTCAGCTTGTAGATGACCTCCGCGAGCGTGGTTATTCTCCTGTCAGGATAGATGAATTACTTTCGGCGGGAACGGCAGAAAAGGAGAATGGTGGATTGAGTCCGGTTGCCGTCGGGGACCCGGAAATTGCCGGGCAAGATCGGTTAGAGGCCGTTTCCGAAGTATCTCAATCCGATCAGAAAGATAAGGTTAGCGCTGGCGAGGCCGCCCGGCCCCAGAAAGCCGGCCAGAAAGATGATGTTCCGGGGGGTCAGCCACGGGCTCAAAAAACCTCCGATATTGTTTCTGAAATTCCGAACTTTCCTCTGACCAGAGCCTGGGTGGGATGGAACAGGGGCAGGATGCCGGGACTGGCAGCCTCAGGAAACCGGGTGCTGGCAGTATTTGATTCTTTTGAAAGATTGGATCTTCGACTGGTTGACCTGGAAAGCGGGCAAAATCTGAATTCATTTTCATTACCGCAGGCCGAAAAGGCGAAGCTTCTGGCCGTTCAGGGCGGTTTCTGGCTGGTTTGTGGACACGGGGTTTATTTCATCGAGGCGGAAACCGGAAAGGCAGGAGACTCCAGTTTTGAGCTTAAAGCGGCCCCGCTGGCCGTTTCGTTGTCAGACGCAGGCACTCTAATTCTGTTATTCAGAAAAAAGCTTGAAGGGCGAAACCCGAAGACAGGCGAATTGCTCTGGGGCCAGGACCTGCCGGCACAAGCTACTGGACCAGCCGCAGCCTCGGCTTCGGAGATGATGGTGGCCCTGATTTCTGGCGAGATTTCCGGTTTTGATTTAAGGACTGGCAGGCAGATTTCGAGGCTTAATTTGAGGGAGGAAATTACCGGGATACAGGCTGACAGCAGAAATAGATTGTACCTGGCCACGGCTTCCGGCCAGCTGGTCTGCTTTGACCTGGCCAAGAGAAAAATTTGCTGGAAGCTGAAGTTGGCCGGCCAGCGCCTTGATTTTCTCCTGGATAACGGCCGGTATCTTTACGCTTTGACCCCGGGCGGGATTCTCTATAAATTGAAGAAATCGGGCGGCGATATCCTGTGGTGGCAGACTGTGCCGGCCCGGTCCTCGTTCAGTCCGGCCATATTCGGAGAGGAAATAATCATCCCGGCCGGGCAGGTCCTTTATGGCTTCAACTTGAAAACCGGACGTAAATCTTCTGAGACCGTCCTCAGCTTTGAGATTAAAGCCGACCCAAATGTGGCCGGGAACCTGCTTGTGGTCGGAGCTTATGATTACCGGCAGGATTTGAGCCTGGTCTATGCCTTAAAAAAAGAACCACGAATTATCATCAGGCCTTCAAAAGAGTCTCCGCAACCGGCCGGCCGGCGGGTGGTGTTTTCTGTGCTGGCGGATGGCTGGGAAAAACCGCGCTATGAGTTCTATCTCAGGCAGGGGGGCGGCCCGGAAAGGCGGGTAAGGAAGGATTCCAGCGAAAATACCTGGACCTGGCTTCCGGCTGAGCCGGGAGAATATACCATAGGCGTTCGGGTTTTTGATAAAAGGCTGAGCAAAAAAGCGGAGATAAGTTATAATATCACTTCTTTTGCCGGAGATTAGTCCAGGAAAGGAGCCAAAGATGAACAGGGAAGAAGCCTTAGAACTGGTCAAACAGCATCTCCATAACAAGAACCTGGTCAAGCACTGCCTGGCCGTGGAAGCCTGCATGAAAGGCCTGGCCCGGCGGCTGGGTGGAGATGAAGAACTCTGGGGCCTGGCCGGGCTGCTGCACGACCTGGATTACGAGCTGACCGAGAAGAGCCCGGAGCTACATACCACCGAAACCATAAAGATGCTGGCCGCCTACAACCTGCCGGCCGAGGTCATCCAGGCCATTCAGGCCCATGCCGGTCGCGTTCCCTGCCAGAGCGCCATGGACTGGTCCATTTACTCGGCTGACCCGACCACGGGCCTGATTATTGCTGCCACCCTGATGCATCCAGACAAGAAGCTGAAGGCCGTGGACTTGGAGTTTCTCAAGCGGCGTTACAAGGAAAAGCACTTTGCCCGCGGGGCCCGACGGGAAGAGATTGAACAGTGCGCCAACCTGGGGCTCAGCCTGGATGAATTCCTAACCATCTGCCTGCAGGCCATGCAGGGGATAGACCAGGACCTGGGCCTGGCCTGAGGGGCAGCCCGCTTAAGTCTGGCAATTTTCCTCATTGGATATCTGAGAAAATTAGGGGTCGAGGTATTTTGGTTTAGTTGCCCGATTCAACCGGCGTCTTTGCCGCCTTCCCATTATTCTGGAAAATTGAAGAGGGGACTATGGTGAACGCACTGGATGCCGCCAGAAGAGCCGGGGGGCGTAGGGAATATTAAAAGAAATTAGCGGGTTATATCATAAATATTGACACGGCCTTGGAGTCCTGCCCCAAGGGATAAATTTTGTTGTCCTCCGTTGCCCAGGCCTCTTTTTTCGCCCTGACGAATCAAGTTTGCTCATAATTTAGGGCCATGCCCGGGCCAAAATTTCCTTGACAGTCTTTTGAGCGGCGTGTTAGCATTGTTTCATCTTAAAAAGGAAGTCATGAGGCAATGGTGCGGGGCGCCTTATCAGAGGAAAGGGCAAGCAATATTTTGCTTCCCATCTCCTTAATTTTACCTTCCCCAGAAATCCTTACCCTGGGTTTCATGTCCCGTGATTCTCGACCGCTCTCAAGAAAGGCGGCCATTTAATTTTGTCACGAAAGGAGATTGAAATGAATTTCTGGTCAACAAGAAGGGGGGGTATGGTTTCTTACTTCCCGATCTTCATATTACTGGTCTCGGCCCTGGTTGTGACTTGCGGGCTGAAAGCAGCCGATGTCGTCGTTTATGATTTTGTGAAAAAAGCCCCTGAGGCCAAATGGTACCGGTCTATCTCCGCGGCCGGCGAACTTCCCTGGAACGGTGCCGATAATGATAGCCGTGGCTTTGCCCGGCATGTGACCAATGCCGTTCTGGAGGATGGGCAGACCATTCCCCAGGTTCTTCAGACCCATCCTGAATGGAAAAATGACGGAAACATCATCGGAGTCTTTCCCGGAGTCAAGATTCCCGCCGGCGCTACCTTTAAGGCTACCGTGGGCTTTCTTAAAGGCGCCACTCAGTCCGACGGCGTCAAGTTTTATGTTTCCATAGTTAGCGCCGGGGGCGGAGCGGTGATGTTAGCAGAGGTTCCGGCCAGGTATGACGGAAAGCTGGACCAGATTTCGGTTGACCTGTCACCCTATGCTGGCTCGACCGTGGATTTCCGGCTGTCGGTGTCCGCCGCCGGCAGGTCAGTCCAGGATTGGGCGGTCTGGGGTTCTGCGTCTATCTATGCTCCTCTGGCCGTCCAGAAAGTTGGCCAGGTGGCTGACCTTAGCAAAACCAAAGTCCAGGCCACCACCCCGCAGAAACCGGCCGGTGGGGTTGACCTGCAGCTGGTTAAACCTTCCATCATAAAGACCATCCCCCTTAACCCGGCCGGAGTGGCCCCGAGTCGTCATAAAGTCGAGGACATTGGTCCCCTGAACATAGAAGAGCCAATGACCCTGCTCAACCGGGTTTTCAAGGATAACGAAAAGCCGAACACCTATTATTACCTTCCCCGGGAAATCAACCTGGTCCGGGACAGGGCCGCCGGAGGCTACCGGATAAGTGCTGTCTGGACCAACGACCAGAGGGTTAAGACAACTATGACCCTTAAGGCCAACGTTGACCCGGCCGATGTCAAGCTGATGGAGGAAGCCCTGAAGGCGGCCAGGGGGCAACAGGCGGTCCTGCGCTCTCTGCCCTATGATGAAGCGGCCATAATAGACATGCAGGGCTGGGAAGACTGGGAAATCGAGAATATCAGGATCCCGAGTTTTGGTTCCCTGGAAACAGAATTGCCAATCAACATTGCCATGGCTCCGGACACCCTCGCCGAACTGAAGCCGCTTCTGGAAAAAGAAGGGTTGACCGCCGGGATGAAAATTAAGTCCGGGACGGTTGAGCGGGAGATTCCCATCAGGGTTGGCCTAAAATACTTTACCGGCCGCTGGTATTCGGGAGTGGAAGAGCTCGGCTTTTCCATAGACGAGAAGAATTCCGTTCTCTATCTACACGGCGTCAGGAACCTTTCGGATTTTCCGATTAAAGTTAATTCGGTCAGCCTGCGCTTCAGGCTGCCCAACGGCGAGGATGTCTACAAGAACCTTAAGTGCCTTAAGGAAACTGTAATCCAGCCGGGGCAGGCCCTGGACCTGGAAGTCCAGTTTGTGCCCAGGGGGTTGCTGCTGGCTGAATACCGGAAGGCTTTTCCCACCGCTCCTCCCGCACCCAAGAAAAAGAGTTCCCTTCTGGAGAAAAGCCTCGGAGCGTTGAAAAGCGAACTCGAGAAGAAACTGGACAAGGACAAGGTCCAGGAAGCCGAGGGACTCCTGGTCAAGGACGAGGTTGGCCAGCCGGCCAGTCCCAAGGTCGATGCCTTCTTCAAACAGTATGCCCGCAGTTTCTGGATGGAAATCGAACCCGATTTCAACTGCCAGCCCTGCCTGGATAAGATCTGGAGCAACATTGAAGTGGTTTCTTACATAGAAAGGATGAGAAAGCTCCAGGTGGAAGTCCTGGCCAGCGTTTTCGACCCGGCGGCCTATGACAGCCCGCTGGAGGTGGAGAAGGTCCGGGTGGAGATTCGTTCACCATATCTAAGCGCTCAGGGCCGAAGCGGTCTGGTGACCGGAATTGATTTCAACAAGAACAAGCTTAAAGAGCTGGTTACGGTTTACATGCCAATGGCCAGCGGTGAGCAGTTCAATTTCGAGTACAAGATCAAGGCCGTTCTGAAAGACGGTCAGATTGCCGAGTCGGCCAGCTGGGAAACGGTGACCGACAGCCTGGATCTGACCATAGGACCTTACCACATAAAAAACCTTTTCGGCAGATAGCAATGGCACGCCAAGGGGAAATTGCAAATAACATAAAAATTTAGAAAAGTTCGGAAAAATAAGGAGGCAGAAATGCGGACTCCGTTAATTAAAAAGGCTGGGAGGCTATTCTTGTTTTTTGTTCTGGTTATGGTCGCTGTGGCCACTGGCCTTCGGGCCGAGGTGCTGCTGGACCGGGAGCCCATCCAGGTCACCAACGCCCTGCTATTGAGGGACCATGCCGACGAACACGGTTATCATTATATGCCACTGGCGCCCAGGGTGGCTACCTGGCCGGACGGCAAGCCCAAGTTCAGCTTTATCCAGTATGTCCGGACCGGGAAGGAGATTACGGGCGGCATTCTGCATTTTCTCTGTACCTTCGGTCTGACCAAGGAAGAGCTGGAAAAAGCCGAGGAGGAACTCAAAAGAATTGACAAGGATGGTAAGATCATCGGCCCGGTGATGTTTACCTCGGGAGAGTTTCACATCATTTCGGCCTCGGCCGGAGAGGGCGGAATATTCAGCCGCAGGATAGTCGGCACCGGCAAGGCCCCGCTTCTGGCTGGCTCGGAAGCCGCGGTCTCAATTGCCCTGACCGAAGAAGGCTCGACTTTGCTGATGGAATCATTCAAGAAGCCCACTTCTGATATTTCAGTTCAATTCGTCATGACCTACCAGGGCCTGACCCCGGCCTACCAGGCCCTGCTGACCGTGGACTGGGACAAGGTCTATGACCATAAGGAATTCAAGGCCGACGTCGGGCATTTTTTTGTCAGCGCCCAGATTCATAAAATTTATTCTCAATTGAGGGAGCAGGGCGCCATCAAGCTGGAGGTTATAGGCGAAGACGCCAAGATGGATGAACTCCTGGATACGGCCTACAACACCATCACCAGGATGATGTTTGAGGCCAAGCCGGTAAAGCCCGAGGATATAGGCAAGACCGAGGCCAGCACCGGATCCAACTGGCTGGGCAAGCTGTTTGGCCAGGCCCATTTTGGCTTTGTCCGGAAGCAGGTCAAGCTGAGCGGCAAGTACACGGTGGACCTGACCAGGCGCAAGCGCGACCAGCGGGAAGTCCCCCTGACCGGAAACATCAGCGGTCTTTACAAGCAATATGGTAAAGAGGCGGAGTTTTTCAGCGTGGTGGACCTGGATGACCCGACCTTTGAAGAACGAACCATAAACGTCATTCTGGACGGCGAGGATTTCCAGACCTTTTCACAATACCTGAATTTTGCGGGCATTACTTTTAAGAAGGAATACGAGAATGCCGACATGAAGTCCATCACCGAGGACCTGATTTTCGACCGGACCAAGTTTGGCCAGAACGGCAACAAGCTGTCTCTCAAGTACCGGCGCAAGGGCGACCAGACAGACAAGTGGCTGGAGTACGAGTACAAGCCCATCTGGAGCTATGTGGGCGGGCTGGAAGTGACTGGAGACTGGATCAAGACCAGTCAGCCGGTCATCACCCTGACCCCACCCCATAAATATCGCTACATAGAAGTCCTGGCCGAAGAGGCCAACATGAATGAGCATGGCATCATCAGGATTGCCGTCCAGTTCAGGCACAAGAATTTTGGCCGGCAGCTGCAAAAGGAAGTGGTCCTGCGCAAGGGCGAACCGCTTAACATCAACTATGTCTATTTCCACGAGCCAAACAACCTGGAGTATGAATACAACATTACCTGGTTGTTCAAGGACAACACCAGGGTTTCCTCCGGCTGGAAGAAAGCCACCGACCCCTTTATCTATGCCTACTATGAGAAGCTCTAAATGAAGGAGGTCTAGTTGCGATTCAGGCCAGTGACCGGGCTTTCGGTCCTTTTATGGCTCCTTCTATCGCCAGGACTCAGTGCTGACCCGGTTCTGACCAGGCCGGAGACGGTGGCCGGGCGGATCATAGTTTATCCCGACCACCGGAGCCCAAAACTTTTTTACTACGTACCCACCCGGCTCCACCTGAGCCAGGCCTTCGGGAAACCCAATTTCTTTTTCTACAAGTATGTTTACGTTAAAGACCAGGGAACGGCTGAACCCAGAACCACCGCCGGCGGAGTGCTGACCCTTTCGGTAGAGTTCAGCGATGAAACGGAAATCTTGAGAAGGGAGAGGGGGGAGCAATTCGAGTACCGGCCGGTCCAGGTTGAAACCATAGACCTTAGCCTGAGCTACACCGGCCTGGAGAAACTGGAGGACCAGGAAACTGAGGGCGGAGACAAGAAGGCTCTTGGCTCGAATAAGATTCTCTGGACGGGGAAGAGCTTTACCTTTCCGTTGAGCGCGGCCTCGGCCTCTTATCTCTGGAAACTATATGAAGAAAAGAAAGCCGCCGGCCTTAGCCTGGAGTGTTCATTCAGCTACGGCGGTTATGAAATCGACCAGGAAGGGAAATTGCAGCCGGGGGAGAGAAGCGGACGTCTCAGTTTCGACATCCCGGTTTCCATTGAACAAAACCCCGACCTTTTCCAGGTGATCAACCTGGCCCAGAAGTTCTCGTTCAATTACCGGAAGCTGAGCGTCATCTGCTTTGATTTTGTTAACGGGCTGAATGGCAACATGGTCAAGATGACGGTCGAGGTGGAAAGCACCACCGCCCGGGGCCAGAAAGATACCAAGATGGTGACTTTTGCGGCGGACAGCCAGCCGCAGTACAACCTGGAATTTAACGTTCCGGAAGCCAGGGGAGGAAAATACCGCTACCGGGTGACCAAAGTCTATGCCGACGGGCGTTCGGAAAGGGGCGGCTGGCAGGAAGGGGATAATGCCTTCCTGGACTTATCAACCTATGAGCTGGTGATTAAGGATGATTGAGTATCCGGACAGAAATAACCGGTTTTCGCGGGTTGAAGTTTCAGAGGCCCGGTCAGTATTTGAATAAGGAGAGAGATTCAATGAAAAAGAACAATATCTTTTTGTTTATTAGCATATCATTCATTTTGCTGGCGAATCTTAGCCTTATGGCCGAGGTGGCGGTGGAGGAAGTGATACAGGCCGGGAGGTATGTATTCTACCGGGACCATGCTGACCCGCATAAATATTACTATGTGCCCGGGGAGCCACGGCTGGCGACCAAGAGGGACGGAACGCCGGAGTTTAGCTTTATCAAGTACACCAAGACCGACAGCACGACGAAGGGCGGGGTGCTGCATTTTCTGGTGACCTGGGGTTTTACCAGCGGGGAGTTGAGCTCGGCCGAGTCGGCGCTCAAGGGTATAGACCCTCAGGCTAAACTGGCCGGGCCGGTGCCATTCAAGGAAGCGACCTTCCAGGTGATTTCGGCCACTGCCGGGAAGGATGGGATATTCAATCGTCGGATAGTTGGGGAGGGCAAGGCGCCGGTGCTGCCCGGTCAGAAGGCCGCGGTGTCGATAGCGCTGACCGAGGAAGGGGCATCGCTGCTCTGGGAATCTTTTAAGAATCCCACCTCAGACGTATCGGTGCAGTATGTGCTTAAATTTTCGGGGATAACGCCGGCCTTCCAGGCCAAGCTGAAGGTGGACTGGGACAAGGTTTATACCCAGCACGACATCAAGGCGGCGGTGGAGGGGACGGTGAAGGTGGTGAAGCTGCGGGCCGACCTGGGAGCGACGCTGGAGGAGCTGAGGCAGAAGGGAGCGATTCAGCTGGAGGTGGTGGGAGAGAACGAGAACATGCAGAAGCTGCTGGAAACGGCCTACAACCACATCCTGCAGCTGATGTGCGATAAAGTTCCACTGGGAAGCCCGGCTGCTTCCACAAGCAATGCTTTCCTTTGGTTAAGAAATCCCGTTGCCATTAATCATCTCTGGTTAGAAAACATCAGCTATGAACGGCTGAATCCCAGAGTTCTGGCAACTCCGGATGACCTTGATAATACCTATCGAGGACCAAATGCCTGGGTCCAGCAGGAACAGCAGGTTTCAGGGCAGCAACTCGATTGCAGTGCTGCGGACAGGAGAAGGGCGGACCAGCTTTACCAGAAAGGATTGGCCCTGGCTGCAGAGAAGAAGTATCTGGAGGCCATCGACCAGTTCAAAAAGGCTTACGCTGCCTGTCCCGACCCGAAATATTATCTTCATGTCGGAACTTATTACCTGGATTATCTCTATGATTACAACCTGGCCTCCAGCCACCTCAAAAAGTTTGTCGAGCTGGCTGAACAAAAAAATCTCTACAGTGCTGAAAGGGAAGGAGCGGCGCGTATAGTTGCCGCCATCGATGAAGCCCGTGAACTCTTCAACCGGGGCAAGGCGCTGAGAGAAGAAGGGAAGTTTACCGAGGCGGCCGGGGAATTTCTCAGGTGCTATGAATTGATCAAGAACCCAAGGGCCATTTACAGCGCCGGGTTGAGCTATCGAGATCTGGCTGACAAATTTGAGGACAACCGGCGAAACAATTATTCCACCGCTGTTGGTTACCTGAATGAATTTCTGCAGAATTTTGGCGAAGCCTCTTCCGAAGCCGACTTAGAAGGATTAAAGAATAACGCCCGCAACGTTGTGGCTGAACTCAATCAGAAGATTTCATCCCTTCCCGGGTATGTTCCACCAGTAAATGCTGAACAAACCCAGCAGCAGGCGACTACCGGGGCGGAGAGGGCGACTACGGGGACGCAGGCCGGCGATGTTCGGGGAGCCCTGGGGCAGCAGGCCACATCTTCAGGCCAGACCAGTGGGACCCAGCAGGCTGCTTCCGG
>Ga0067045_1028018_pt1 | contig 46218 bp, 43 predicted proteins | sample TerdegcTABiofilm_FD_59184 | JGI IMG/M metagenome (GOLD analysis project Ga0067045, IMG submission 59184) | Combined Assembly of (Gp0054472, Gp0054536) Wastewater bioreactor microbial communities from Singapore -Terephthalate degrading...
TGCCTCGTATCCGGGGAAGTTTCGCACCCTGGAGGAGGCACGGCAGTGGATGGGAGACTTCCTGCATTGGTACAATACAGTGTACCGACATACGGGGTTAGGGTATATTACTCCGCTTCAACGGAGGAGAGGCGAAGACGTAAAGCTGTTCGAACTACGGAACCAGACGCTACAGAAGGCTTGGAAAGAGCATCCAGAACGCTTTCCGAAGAAAGGTCCCAAACAGTGGGTGTATCACAAAGTGGTGTACGTAAACCCTTCGGTAGAAACGAAGCGATATATTCTTCAAAAAGTGAGCTGAAAGGTGACATCTTTCTTGACAGATAGCGAGGTTTTCATGCGGGCTATCGATCATCTTTAGGCCTTTGTATCCCATGATCCGATGAATAATGCAGGCGGGCACTCAAGATACCCGAGAAAGACATGTGTAACGTAAACTGGAAAAAAGGTAGGCTTAAACAGTGTTCTTTACGAAATTCCCACTAACTTAGCTAATCATTTGACAGAGAATATAGTCTACGATAAGTTAGTATTTAAGGAGGCACGAATGGGAGAGGCAGTACTAGTAGGGCTCCTTTTTGCGGATCACATTCTCGAAGAAAAGTCTGGAAAGAAATCGATCATTGGAACATTTACAACGATTTACTCTGAAAAGTTTCCCTTTCAATATGCCCGTTTTGGTATTTACGCTGCGGTGACAAACTTGGAAGGGGAACATGAGTTTGCGTTAAATCTTGTCAATGACGAAACTCAACAGGTTGTAATAGCTCTAAGTGGGAAAATTGCATCTAAAAGTCGATTAGAGGTAATAGAAATCGTTGCTATCTTTGAAATGGTCCTTTTCCCAAAACCGGGTAAATATAATCTTACGTATGTGATTGATGGATATCAGGTGGGATCAAGAGTCCTACCTGTACAACAAATACCCAAGCAACCGGACTGAGGATATTTATTATGGGAGATGTAACTATCTTGAATCCAAATAGATCCGTAGGTAGCGAATCGAATGGTGAATACTCTTTTCAGATTGTACAACAAAGTTTGTCCTGCACCTCTATTGAACATCTTCGGGAAACCAAGTTAATTATGATTGCGGAAATTCCCCAGTTAGGTATCCTTAAGAAACCCCTCGCAATCTATGTAACTCGCATAAGGGAAAATTCCTCCGAATTGTACGAAATCTCTTCCCCTGAACTGGATATTCTAGAAACCGGAGAGTCACAAGAGGAAGCATTAGATGAGTTTTATGCTTTCTTCGTTGAAGACGCAAAGACGCTTATGACAACAGATGATAATGCCCTTCACCCTTCAGCCAAACGTTTGAAAGATTTATATAGTGAGTATATAAGATAATTTAATATTTTAAAAAAATGATTGTTCCTAGAAATCAAATAGAAAAGGCATTGTCAGCAAAAGGATTTCGTTTGAAGGAGTCCCACCATAGATTTTACTATTTCTATTATGAGAACAAAATCACTTCTATTCGTACAAAAGTGTCGAGGGGGTCATCCCATAAGGATTACAATGACATTCTTCTAAAACAGATTCAACACCAACTTAAGTTTGACACCAAAGAACAATTATTCCAATTCCTCCAATGCCCTTTGAAAGAAGAAGATTATGTTCAGTTACTTAAGGAAAAGGGATTGATCTAGCGACGATACTATGGCTTTTTTGTAGAAAAATTTACCCGCCTTTGTACTGTTACCAAAACTGTTACCAAAAAGGCTTGAAAGAAGAGTGGAATAGGGATAAAATAAGATCAGAAAAGATAGATTAACTCGTTATTTAATAATTAGTTAACCATAAATGCAGTAAATAGAGATAATATATGAATAATAGAGATATAATAAATTTGCAGGTCGACACGCAGGGGGTCGGTGGTTCGAGTCCACTATCGCCCATTGGTCATCGAAGCTTCGTAAAAATTTACATAGTAGTATAAGACGGGAAAACATGGACCGATACAAACCTACGGATTTAGATAAGCTCTACCCCTCGCATAGCGCTGGTACCGGCATCAGCCGCTGGATCGATTGAGAGGAATCCTTCCCGGGATCGAGACACTGTACGAGATTTGATCCATACTTCGCAAAGGATTTCGGTTGAGAGAAGTGGATCATACTATTTTCTATTTCTACTTCGACGGGAAGGTTATATCGTCGCTGATGGGGTATTTTCTCTGAAAATCAATATAAAGCTCCAAAGCAGATCCAGTAGAACAGGACATAGTGGGTAGAAGGGTTTGTTCTTGTCAAGTTCTACCATTCTGGAGAGAATAGGAGGTTCTGCAAATAAAAGAATATTCAGTTTTCTGAGCATCTCTTGGAAGTCCACGGTCTACTAGGCAGGTATAGGGAAAAAAAGTAGATCCTGCGGGATAAACAGGAACGGGTCGGGGTGGATGATTATGCGTATTGAAACGATGGTACATCTGGCGTGTGACTAGTTTCTCGGTAGGCCTTAATTAGGAGGAACCCGAAAGAAACAGTAGCCTTGTTCAGGTTCCTCCAATTGAGTTAAACCATTGATGCCTAAAACGGCATTTTCATGAAAGCAATTTCTGTAGCGTTCAAGTCATTCACAGAACATTTAATGGGAGAGAAGGAAGCTTCTTTGTTGTTATTGTCGTACACCCGGATCGTAACTTCTGCACTTTGAAGAGCCTGTTGGAGCTCAGCAGTCTCTATCGTCATTTCTTCGATAGTGACTCCGCTTTTCGAGTATTCAAACGGGAAACTGAACAGGAACTTACCCCCTTTCCCGCTTGCAGTAGAAATAGACGCTCCGATTCCCATCTGGAATGGTGAGACTTGTATCTATTTTCATTGAGGTGAAATTATATCCTGTAGCATCCGTTGTAAGGGTAATGGTAGCTGTGGTGTTCGATTTGAAGATCTGCTTGCCATTAACTGTGTAAGTATCCGAGGTCCCTTCCACCGTTATGTTCTCTAAATTGATCGTGAGATCCATCTGTGCGGAAGCTTTGTAATAGCACGTCTTGTTCGACTCATACGTATCAGGCCCTTCGAACGAGAATTGTACAGTTCCCTTCTCGATTTTTGCTGTTCCATTCCCCACTGTAATAATTTGACCATCTAACACCACAGGGTCAGGTGAAATCGCAAACTTCGGTATAATCGCTTTATTTAAATCCTTGGACAGCAGTACAACATCCTGGGAAATTGAAGGCGCGAGGTTAGAAACGGCCGTTGATACCGTACTTGTTAGGCTATCGTTTGCGTCCAAGAATAATGATTGTGCTTCAGTTCCCGAAGAGGGTAGACTCCCACTGAAAGTCGGCAGATCTGATGCCGTACCAATACTAGGCGCAGTTAGGCTTTATGACTCTTTCTCGAACAGGTCGCAGCTACCAAACAGAAGAACGCCGAGCAGCAAGAGCCAGACCCCTAACAATCGATGCGTAGAGAGACGTTTTCGCAAGTTAGATACCTCCTGAATAGAATGAGTATGGTTGTAAGATTTTAGATTTTCGTAGGTGGTATCCCGAACCTCTACATTTTTAATGTAAAATTTATTAGCACAGCTAAGGGTATTTTTCAAGTTTTAGGGACTTATTGGGGACAATAGCCATTCGTAAGGGACTTGACAGGAAAGCAGAGGATATGGGTATATGCTTCACCCCTCACGGCACCACAGTAAGGGGGAAATCCATCCCCCGGGAATCCACCACCGGGTACTGAGCCTCCCGATAGTACTTGCGGGTAAGTTCGGGTAATATATTTTCCACGTAGGCCATGAGGCTCCGGGCGGTAATGGTCTTGGATGAAGTAACGGCTTTGCCCTGGAGGCCTTCCAGCATTGCGTAGGTGAATACCCCGTGCTGTAAATCGGCCACCTCCGACGCGTACTGTTCCTTGGTGGAGGCGGCGATGATGTGAATGCCGGTTGAACGGGACAACTGTTGCAAGGCCCGACGATCTTCATATCCTCGAAACGCCACAAGGGCTCCTCCCGCTTTACAGGTATCGATTAGTAGTAGGACCTTCTGGGCGGGAATCTTTTTCAAGGCTTCCGATAGTTCCATGGAAGAAATTCCTTTCGCCTTTGCTTCTTCCTCTCGTTCGGGGTAGATAACTTCGTGGGGGAGAAAGTACCAGGTATCCTTATACACTTCTCCATGCCCTGCCAAGTATACGAGCACCGCATCCTGGGATGAAGTGTTTTGTAGATCGGCGAGTTGTTTTAAGATGTTCTCTTTGGTGGCGTCTTGATTGTACAGTTCCCTGATCCGCGCCTCTTTAAAGAGTCGTTTCTCTTTACGGAAGTAACTAGCAATGCTTCGAGCGTCGGGTTCCGCATAGTTCAAATTGAGGGCTGCGTTCCGGTATTGGTTGACCCCTACAGCTAATAGGTGGAGAACTACGTCCCTCGCCGAGCCTTCATAGCGAACCTGCACTTCGGCGGGTAACGATTCGATTTTATCCTTACTAAAGGCGATAGCTCGAAAGGTATTGATTCCTTCCACTAAGGGGACGGTAAACTCCCTTCGTTGTTCATCCGTTCGAGCGGTCACTTGAAGGCCCCGGGTGGTATCGCTTACCGCTTTCCCGTTGTGGTAGAGGCGTACCTCTCCGATTCCTCCGCCCATATCTTTCACCTGCACCACCACGGTAATCTGGTCTTCCTTCAGGGTGATGTTAGAAGCAGGTTGAAGGATGCGAACCTCAGGCGGAGGAGCGATTCCTTTGCGCATGTCCGAGGCCTGAGCTACCTCTCCTCCCGATAGGGCTGTTGCCACCGTCAAGGGATGGTAGAAAGACTCGTAAAAGTTATCCATCGAGTAGAGGGTGTTCCCGATCCGCACCTGCAAGTACGAGGCTCCATTTTTCGAAGCATCGAAGTATCCTTCGGGAGTAAGGGCGATCCATTCCCCGTTCACGAAAAACACGAACTGGAGACGTTCCTTTCCGTTGTTAAAGTCCCACAGTCGAATGGTCCCGTCGTGACTGGCGGAAAGGATTCGTTTTCCATCCCGGGAAAGGGCAAGGGAGTAAATCGTGTCTTTATGTCCCGTGAGGGTTCGTACTTCTACGCCTTTCTCTAGATCCCAGATTCGAATCGTGCGATCCTCTCCCGCGGAGAGGGCGTACTTCCCATCGGGAGTCACCTGCATGGTTCGGATGGCTCCCGTGTGCCCCGTTAGTGTCTTAACGAGGGAGCCCCTCTTCATGTCCCACACCCGTACGCTTAGATCTTCCCCCCCGCTCACCAGGAACGCGCCATCGGGTGTGTACGCAACGCCACGAACCTGTTTGGTATGACCCTCCAGCTTGCTGATGGGTTTTCCCGTAAATAGATCGTACACTTGTAATGTCGCTTTTCCCGCCACAAGGTGAGTACCCGCGGGAGACACGGCAAAGGCTGTCATCCCCCAATACTGCGTGGGAAAGCTCCGGACAAGTTTACCGCTGGAACGGTCCCAGAGTTCTACCGTGCCTTCCTGGTTGTTACGAGCCACCAGGATAAAGCGTTCATCGGGGGTGAATCGCAAATGACTCACCATTCCCTTTCCCTCGTACTTTCGTTCCACTTTGCCCGTATTTTGATTTAGGATGAACACGGATCCCCAGTTGGTGCACGCGAGGTACGTGCTTTTGGGCGACAAGGTGAACCCTTCGATAAGTCCCAGTTTCTCAAAGGGATCCCAGAATCGGGAGTTGGGTAGGTGGGAAAGGTCCCACGATAGGATACCCCTTCCCATGAGAGCGAATACTTTCTTCTCGTCGGCGGAGAAGAACACTTGCCGGACGGGCTCCACATCACCGGAAAACTGCCGAACCATTTTTCCTGTCCGCAGATCCACCGCGCCCACTAAGTAGGGTTCCGACTCGTCTCCGAAGGCAATGTACCGACTGTTGGGAGAAAAACATACCTTCCGGACAAAGAGGATATTAAGCTGATTCCGGTCTAATTTTAAAATTTGTCGACCCGTTAGGGAGTCCCATAGGAGAACCTCCCCTCCATACTTTGCTCCCAGGATGTACCGACCATCGGGAGAAAAGGAAGCGTCGATGAATTGTCCCGAGGTTTTTAGGAGGGGCTTCCCCGTTTCTACATCCCAGGTTTTCAACTCTTCTGCGTTGAAGCTTGTGGAAACTAGTTGGGCACTATCGGGGGAGAACCGTACCGAATCGATCCCCTTGGGATGCCCTTCTAAGGTCCGAACGATCTTCCAGGTTTCCACGTCCCAGAGAAAGATTTGAAATTTCGTGTCCATGTACCGGCCGCCGTTTGCCGAGGCAAGATACTTGCCGTCGAAGGAAAAGTCTAGGCACGTGATATCGGATTTGTGTCCTCGTAACCTCTGCAGTTCTGAGCGGCTTTCCAAAGACCAGATATACACGAAATTGTCTTTAGTTCCCGCCGCGATGAACCGACCATCCGGAGAAACTGCCACGCAGGTAACCTCTTCTTCGTAGGGAGACCAGGTTCGAATAATTCTACCTGTTTGCACGTCCCATACGCGCACCGTTTTGTCCGTGCTTCCCGAAACCAGATACCTGCTGTCGGGAAAGAAAGCGAGGGAGGTAACACCCTGTTTATGCCCCACAAAGGTTCTCACTTCTCTACCGGAGTGAAAGTCCCACAGTTTAATAGTCTTATCGTAGCTGGCCGAAGCTAGATACTTACCGTCCGGAGAGAATCGAATTGCCTGGACACCTCCCCGGTGCCCTAGCTGAATGAAAACTTCCGGTTGTATTTGGGCGGACACACTAGATCCAATGATGAAACTAAACCAAAGGATGGCTCCCCAAATGATGGTTTTTCCACGCATTTCTGTGCTCCTTTTGTATATATAACGCAGGGAGGGAAGGAGTAACAAGATCACGCAAGATGATTCATCTATCGGCCTGTTTGAATAGGACATAGCATGCAAGCGGGCATAGGTTCAAACCCTACTACGCCTCTCGTGTGGTTCCATCGATCCTGAGCCCTTTTCTACAACAAGCGGGATGCTAGAGCCTTCAAGAAAAACGATGCTACTGTAGGAACCTGGTATCTTTTCTCCTATGGAGGTTACGACGCCGAAGGACAAAGAACCTACTCAGAGTCCGTGACGACTCACTTCTTCGCTCGCCTAGGAACACCTGCGGTGGTGTTTTCCATTTACGACAGTGATTCCCCTTCTGGAGATGATTTTATGGGTTCTATTATTCTTTCGGCTTCAGCCGATTATAATTCCGGAATCGACTTGGGAGATGCGAAGATCAAGTTCAGGTTCGTGAAGTTTTAACCAGAACTAGTGTTCTTTTCAGGACCTCTGGACCTCTTGGTTAAACTTTTCGATCAGGGCATCGATTTGGGGAGTTAACTGCTGGATGGATGTCCAATAGTCCTTCTTGTACCATTGATCGTTCAGTTCCTGCAGCGGTTTGCCCTGCTGTTCGATCCAGGTGAAGTACTTTAAGTTGTGGATCCGCAGCCGGTCGTAGTATCCGAGTTCCAGCACATTCTCGATTCCTTGACGGAGTAGGCTGTGATGATGCACCTTGGCGGCATCCTGTTTGGTGAAGGGGCCATACTGCTCTCGAAGCTCTTGAATCCGGGACTTATAAAGTTCCATCGAGTCGGTAAGGATGGTGACTACCACATCCTCTTCCGTGAGTTCGTAGTACTTGGCGAACTTAATGGAAGCGAGTAAGTTCCCCATTCCTGAGATCCCTACTAGGTGAAGGGATTTAACGAACGAGTCGGGTACTCCGATCGAAACTAGATACTCTTTCCCAGCCTCTTCGTTGAACAGCCTTAAGAGATCCATGCAATCCTGGTCGTCAACTGCCACGATCAAGTCGGTGTTTTTTACATTGTGAATCCAGGGTACGTGTTTATCTCCGATCCCTTCGATTCGATGTGCTCCAAATCCATTCCGTAAGAGAGTAGGGCATTGAAGAGCTTCGGCGGCCACTATCTTCGAATAAGGATGCAGCTGTTTCAATCGATCTCCCGCGGCGATCGTGCCCGCTGAACCCGTAGAAGACACGAATCCTGCGATGTTTACGATTTTCTGAGCGGAGGCTGATCCAGAGTTCGAGAGAGATTCTATCACCTCCTGTATAGCAGAGCCGGTAACTTCATAATGCCAAAGGTAGTTTCCGAACTCCTCGAACTGGTTGAAAATCACGATATCGTCCCCGCGAGTTTTCCGCAGTTCCCAGCATTTGTCGAAGATCTCCTTCACGTTGCTCTCGCATCCGGGAGTGGCAATCACTTCTCCCGCTACGGTCTTTAGCCATTCGAACCGTTCCCGGCTCATCTGTTCGGGCAAGATAGCGATGGAATCGCAGGCTAGTAGGGCAGAATTGTAGGCTCCGCCTCGGCAGTAGTTCCCCGTGGAAGGCCAAACAGCCTTCTGGGAGGTGGAATCGAATCTCCCGGTCACAAGAGCGGGGGCCAAGCACCCATAGGTCGCGCCAACCTTGTGGGCACCCGTAGGGAACCATTTCCCTACTAATGCTATGATTCGGGCATTAGTTCCGGTTAGTTCCCTTGGGAACTCTAGATAATTCACCTTTCCGATTCCTCCCCCATACTCCTTTGGCTCATTGTGCCAATGGATCCTGAACAGGTTGACGGGATTCACATCCCATAAGCCTGTGTGGGAGAGCTGTTTCTTAATGGATTCGGGAATTGTATGGGGGTGCTTCATCTGTTGGAAGGTAGGAAGGAGAATCCCTTTTTCCTTACAACGTTTTATGTTCTTCTCTCGGATTCTAGTGTTTACTGTTAAGTCCATTCCTATTTCCTCCTTACGTTGAGCATTCGGAAATCGCGTTCCTTCGGCGCAGGCAATCTATTCGTAGGGAAATAGTAGCTTTTCACAGAAAGAACAGTGGGTTCATAAGGATCCCTTTAATCGGGATATTCGTTCCATCGCTTCCAGAACGTTTTCTCTACTATTATAGGCGCTAATCCGAATGTACCCTTCCCCACATCGACCAAAGCCGCTACCGGGGGTGGTAACAACTTGAGCCTTTTCCAAGAGTAAGTCGAAGAACGTCCAGCTATCCTTTCCTGTATGAACCCATATGTAGGGAGAATTCTCACCCCCTGTGCAAGAAAAACCTAGACTTCCCATTCGTTCCCGGATGATCCGGGCATTCTCTAAATAGTACTCTATATTTGCCTGTACTTGTCGCCTTCCTTCTTCTGTATAAATGGCGGCTGCCGCTTTCTGCACGGGATAGGAAACCCCGTTGAACTTAGTGGTATGCCTACGGTTCCACATGTCTCGAAGGGAGACTACTTTTCCTGCCTCATCGTATACTTTTACTCTCTTCGGTACTACGGTATACGCGCAACGGGTTCCGGTAAAGCCCGCTGTCTTGGAGTAACTTCGGAACTCTACTGCCACTTCCTCTGCCCCCGGTATCTCATAGATTGAATGGGGAATCTTCGGGTCCCGAATGTAGGCTTCGTAGGCAGCATCGAAGAGAATCAGAGCCCTCTGTCGATGGGCGTATTCGACCCATTCCTGGAGCTGAGCTCGGGAGGCCACGGCTCCCGTTGGATTGTTGGGAAAACAAAGGTAGATCAGATCCACACCTTCCTTAGGAGGAGAGGGGATGAAGCCATTCTCTTGGGTCGATTCCAGGTATACGAGCCCTTCGTACCGATGGTTATGAAAGGTTCCGGTTCTACCCGCCATCACATTGGTATCCACATACACAGGGTACACAGGATCGGGAACTGCGATCCGGATGTCCTGGGCGAACAGTTCCTGGAAATTCCCTGTGTCGCACTTGGCTCCATCACTGACGAAGATTTCGTCTGCCTGGATGGAAACGCCTCGGGACTGGAAATCGTGTTTAGCGATTGCCTCTCTTAAAAAGGGATACCCCTGTTCAGGACCATACCCCTTAAAGGTTTTCTCCGAGGCCATTTCTTCCACTCCCTCGTGAAACGCACGTATGCAAGCAGGAGGAAGGGGAAGGGTTACGTCTCCAATACCCATCCGAATGATTTTGGCGTTCGGGTGGGAATCCTGATATTCTTTTACTTTCTTCGCAATGGTAGAAAACAGGTACGAAGCCGCGAGCTTCGAGTAGTGTGGGTTTACACGGATCATGCCGTATCTTAACGAAAAGAAATAGAAAAGCACAAGAGGGGCTCTTGAAAAATCTTGGGGCATTTTGTATAGCTAATAGAGAAAATGGTGAATACACGAAGGTTTTTTTTCTCAGTAAAAAGGGTGGCACAGGCATCTGTAGCGGGATTCTTCTGTCTCCATATAGTGGGCGCACTGGTATTAGCGCCCATCCTTTTGTCTTTACGTCTCTGGACACCTCCCATGACTTCCCTCATGATCTATAGAGCCTTGTTCAACGGATATCGGGTACAACCCATTCGTCCTGTCGCGCTCCAGAAACTACCCTCTTGGGTTCCGAAGTTGTTCATTTTTTTAGAAGACCGAAGGTTCTATGAACATCATGGCATAGATATTGAAGCTATCAAGACGGCCTATCGGAGGAATCAAGCTTTGGGAAGGATGGCGTTCGGGGGAAGCACGATTACCCAACAGCTCAGCCGCACCCTGTTTCTCACTCCCCACAAGAACCTTCTTCGAAAATACATCGAAGCTGTCATCGCACTGGAGATGGATGCACTTTTACCCAAACAGAGAATATTAGAATTATACCTAAACGTAATCGAATGGGGACCCGGAGTGTTTGGAATCGGGAACGCGTCCCGGCTGTACTATAAGGTAAGTCCCGAACACCTTTCCATCGATCAGTACTGCAGGCTAGCGGCCGTTCTTCCCAACCCGTTAGCCTTCACCGTTCGTACCTTGGAAAGAAGTCAGGGGATGTTTCAAAGGTACCAATCCCTTTTAAAAGTTTTTTCTTGAAATCTCTACTCTCTGGCATGAAAAGTTCACATCGTACGTATCGTATTGATTCAAATATTACAAAAATGGTATACTAATAATAAAGATGCAAGGGAAAGTAAAATTTTTATTGACGGTTCCATCAAGTCATGAGATACTTCAGATCATACTACTAATCATATTATTGGTATGATTAGTATTTAGGGCTGAAAAGAAAAGTTGAAGCGCTAGGGAGCCTGGTTTAGAGCTGGGAGGTTTTCCGGGAGTGATGAGCGCCCTCGATCGGTATGGGGACACGTTGAAATCCCGAATCTATGATCAAATCCTCAAGATGATCCTCCATAATGAAGTACCGATGGATGAACTTCTGGTAGAAACCCGCTTGATGGAGAAGTTCAACGTCAGTCGAGCTCCCATCCGAGAAGCGTTGATTGAGCTTTGTAATGATAATATTCTCAGGAACATTCCCCGGGCAGGGTACCAGATCGTCAGGATTTCTGAAAAAGAAATGCGAGACGCCTTCCAGTTACGACAAATTCTCGAATTGGAAGGATTACGGATGGGATGGAAGCGCATTGGTCTTGAAGAACTTGCAGAACTGGAAGCTCTGGCTCAAGAAAGTGATCGGGCGAGATTGGATGGAATACGCTCGGATACTCTGGCACCCAAAATGAAGATCAACACGCAGTTTCACCTCCGCATCAATAGACTTTCGGGAAACGAACTCATGACTAAAGTGTTGCGGGATACCATCAACCTCTTGATGCGTGGGCTAGCTCAGATCATGAACCGGGAGAATGAAATGCCTCTGCCGGAGCGAACTCATCACACGGCAATCGTTGAAGCGATTCGCTCGGGAAATCTGGAAGAGGCCCTCGAGGAGTTACGGAGTGATATTGTGGATCAGGAAAAGAACATGTGGGGGTTATAGGTGCTGCTAGTATGCCGTTGGCAAACTAGCATGCATAGAAACATAAACAAAATCTCTTTAGGAGGGATCAAATGTCGAAAACCTTGCGAACGATTCTCCTACTTGCCATCGTTATAGGGGTGGTTTCCAATGGGTATGCTGCGGGTAAGCAGGAGAAAGCGAAGACGGATGAACCGGTCTATATTGCGTTGACCGCTCCGATCACGGGTGACTATGCAGAGTATGGCAACAACTTCAAGCGTTCCGTCGAAATGGCCATTGATAAAATCAATGCGAGCGGAGGGGTCTTGGGTCGGAAGCTAGCGGTCTTGGTGGGGGATTCTAAAGGGGATCCCAAAGAATCGGCTACCCTAGCGCAGAAATGGACCTCCGATCCCAAGATCGTGGCTCAGATTGGGGACTTCACCAGTACCTGCTGTCTAGCGGCCCAACCGATCTATGATCAAGCAGGGATGGTTCAGCTTTCCCCCACCGCCAGTCACACGAAGTTTGCTCAAGGTTCTAAGTGGAGTTTCAGCATCGTAGGCACGCAAGCAGGGGAACAGCCTTTCATTGCGGACTATACGTACAACAAATTGGGTTTCCGAAAGATCGCCGTCATTCATATCAACAATGACTGGGGGGTGGACACTGCTCGCTATTTCACCGACAACTTCAAAAAGTTGGGTGGAACTATTACCGCAATCGAGAACTACTTCGACGGCGAGAAAGACTTCACCGCAATTCTTACCAAACTCCGAGCTTCCAATCCGGACGCTCTGTTCATGGCTGCCATGTACAACGATGGAGCTTCCATCAGTAACCAGCGAGCAAAATTGGGTTGGAACCTTCCTGTTATCGGCCCAAGTTCCCTGTACTCGGAACAACTCCTCAAATTGGGAGGAGACTCTGTAAACAACCTCTACACAGTGGTGAGTTTCTTTGCCGATGATCCCAAACCGGAAATTCGGGCGTACGTGACAGAGTTCGAGAAACGGTATGGTTTGAAGCCGAACTTCCACGCTGCGTTGGCTTATGATGCCATGATGCTTCTAGCGGATGCCATGAAACGTGCGGGTTCCTTCGATAGGGACAAGATTCGGGAAGCTCTCCAAGCAACTAAAGACTTTCCGGGTCTTGCGGGATCCATTACCTTCACGGAAAAGGGAGACGCCATCAAGCAGTACACCCGCGTGATGGTGAAGAACAACAAGTTTGAGCTGTTCGATAAGCGCTGATTCAGAGCATTACCCATTATGATCGTTCAGCAATTGATCAACGGAATCACCCAGGGGAGCATCTTTGCTCTCCTGGCTATTTCTTTTGCGGTGATCTATGGAGTGCTCCGGTTAGTGAACTTTGCCACGGGCGCAACCTATATGATGGGAGCGTTTGCAGGCTGGCTCACGGTCCGGTATATTTCCCAGAATATTTTTCTCGCCATGCTGGCTGGCTTATCTACGGGATGGTGTATCGGCTTTTTGATCGAAAAAGTAGCCATCAAATCTCTCCGGGGAGTGGCCCGAATCGCTTCCCTCATCTGCACCATCGGATTTTCTATTTTCATGATCGAGATAGCGACGGTTATTTTCGGGGCGGAAACAAAAGCGATGCCTTCCTTCTTCAATGAAAAAGCCTTTACCCTGGGGGGGGCCACGGTAGTATGGTATCAGTTGTTCCTGATCGGTACCGCTGTTGCCATCCTGCTCCTGTTGCAAATTCTGATCTTCAAGACCAAGGCGGGTCTAGCTATTCGGACCGTTTCGTTGGATTTCAAAACCGCTGGACTTATGGGTATCAACGTAGACCGAACGATTTCCCTAGCCTTTTCATTGGGAGGAGCGACTGCGGGAATTGCGGGAGTCTTGGGGAGCGTGTACTACAATATCGTGAATCCAACGATGGGAAACCTGCAAGGGTTGAAGTCTTTCTCAGCTGCGGTCTTCGGGGGACTTACCTCCATTCCCGGTGCTATTCTGGGAGGATACCTACTCGCTATCGTGGAGAACTTTGGAGTGCAGATCGTTTCCGGAGGCTACCGAGATATCATTGGCTTTGTGATTCTAGTGGGATTCCTCCTGTTCCGACCACGAGGGCTATTGGGAAAAAAGACGTCCCCTTAAGCAAACTTCCCATTTAGGAAGGCGAACATGAAAAAACTACAAAAGGTAGCGATCACCTTTGGCATCCTGGTACTGGTCAGTTTCCCCTACATTGTTCCCAACCCGTATTTGGTTAGGGTGGCCATCATGTGTGGGATCTACATGGTATTGGCCTCGAGTCTCAACATCGTTATTGGCTTCACCGGCATGTTTTCCTTGGGTCATGGGGCGTTCTATGGGATAGGAGCCTACACCTCAGCCCTATTGGCCCTGAATCTTCATTGGCCGTTCTGGGTTACCTTTCCTTTGGGAGGGGTAATGGCTGCTCTTTTCGGAGTGCTGATCGGGGTAGCTACCCTTAGGCTTCGTCAGATCTTTCTCGCCTTTACTACCCTTGGGTTTGGTGAGATCACCCGAATCCTCATTCTAAACTGGGATTCCCTAACCCGAGGCCCCATGGGCCTCCCCGGTATTCCCATTCCCACTTTTTTCGGCATGCGTTTTTCTCAAGCTGGGTATTATTATTTCATTTTGTTATTCACAGGGTTGGTGGTGCTATTCATCTATCGATTGTACCATTCCCGCATCGGGCGAGCATTCATTGCCATTCGAGAGGATGAAATAGCGGCATCCCATATGGGAATCCATCTCTTCGGGTACAAAACCCTCGCGTTCACCCTATCCTGTGCGATTGCTGGATTGGTGGGAGCTTTCTATGCTCACTTTGCACGGTTCATCAGTGCCGATCAATTCGGGGGGAACGAATCCTTTGCTATCCTAACTATGGTTGCGTTGGGAGGGACAGGATCCATCATTGGTCCGTTATTGGGAGCAGCAGTGTTGATCATCTTTCCCGAGGTGTTCCGATTTCTATCCCAATTCCGTATGGTGATCTACGGAGCTATCCTGATTTTCGTAATTGTAGTAAAACCGGGGGGAATCGTGGGAGTGAGGGGGGTGTTTGAAAAACCCGTTCAGGCCATTCGGGCTAAGCATAGTCACCAGAAAGGAGGACGGTAGTGTTCTTCCAAATGAGAAAAGTCCGTAAGACCTTCGGCGGACTCGTAGCCGTGAATGACGTGAATCTAGACGTGCAACAGGGTACCATCCATGCCGTGATAGGTCCCAATGGAGCAGGGAAAACCACTCTTTTCAACTGTATCACGGGGCTGCGAAGGGCCGATGCAGGGGAGATCCTATTCGAAGGGGAGAATATCACCGATCTTCCTACTCATCGGATTGCTGCCAAAGGAATTGGCCGAACCTTCCAGAATATTCGACTATTTCCGTACCTTTCGGTATTGGATAACGTAAAGGTGGGAACCCATCTACTGAATCCAACTACCCTTTTGGACACTGCCCTCAAAAGTTCGAGGTTTCGAAAGCTGGAAAAAGAAGTGGAAGATCTCTGCATGGAGTTATTGCATCAGACGGGACTTTCGAAAAAAAAGGACCAGTACGCTCGAAACCTTCCCTATGGGGAACAGAGGAAATTGGAGATCGCTCGGGCATTGGCTTCGAAACCGAAACTCCTCCTTTTAGATGAGCCGGCTGCGGGAATGAATCCCGCGGAGACAGCCGAACTGGACGATTTCATCCGTTCTCTAAAGGCCAAGGGGATCACCATCCTCCTTATCGAACACGACATGAAACTGGTGATGAGCATTGCCGATACGATTTCGGTGATCGATTATGGAGTAAAGATTGCCGAGGGTTCGGCTTCTGAAATTCAGTCCAATGAGCGGGTGATCGAGGCATACCTGGGCAAGAGGAGGAACTGACCATGCCCCTGCTGGAGATAGAGAATCTTGTGGTGCAGTACGGAGCCATTCGAGCCTTGAAAGGAATATCCTTAACGGTTGAAAAAGGTGCATTGGTTACATTGATAGGAGCGAATGGAGCAGGAAAAAGCACCCTTTTAAATACCATCACGGGAGTCGTAAAAGCGGTGGATGGCACGATCCGTTTCGATGGGATGGACATAACCAATTGGGATTCCCATGAAATCGTACGGAGTGGTATCTGCCAGGTACCAGAAGGACGAAAGATTTTTTCCGAACTGACTGTGGAAGAGAACCTCTATGCGGGCGCCTATATTTTGAAAGACAAGAACGAGGTAAAGAAGAATCTCCAAATGGTGTATGACCTTTTTCCCCGATTGGCAGAGAGGAGAAAGCAAGAGGGGGGTACGCTTTCTGGTGGAGAGCAACAAATGCTAGCTTTGGCTAGGGGAATCATGTCCAACCCTCAACTCCTACTGCTGGATGAACCAAGTTTAGGGCTTGCGCCTCTCATCGTAGACAAAATCTTCGAGTTTATTCAGCAGATCAACAAACTAGGGAAAACCATCCTTTTGGTAGAGCAAAATGCCAATATGGCATTACAAGTGGCTTCCTATGGATACGTGCTAGAAACGGGAATGATTCGGTTCCAGGATGCTTCGGAAAACCTGCGGAATAACGATCTAGTGAAAAAGGCGTACCTAGGGATCACTGGGTGAATCCGAGAGGTGGTTTTCAGATGTTACTCTCCGTGGATGTAGGTACCTCTTTCTGTAAGGCGTGTCTAGTAAACGAAAAAGGTGAAATCTTTGCCCGGGAAAAACATCCCTATCGGATCAATCTGGAGGGAAGGAAAGCGGAAATCCATCCCGATACTGTGTGGCAGGTGGTGGCGAAAACCATACGCACGTTGTTACAGTCCCATCCGGTGGATCGAATCCTGGGGGTGGGCATCAGCACAATCCTAGGGTATGTGTTTCTGGACGCAGAGGGAACGCCCGTCAGACCCGCTATTCTGTATCTGGACACCCGGGCTGAGGATGAATGTCTGAAAGCCATTCAACGGGAAGACCTTCCGTCTCGTTTTCTTCGAACGGGAAGGAGGTTGACCCCCGAACTGTTAGCGGCTCAACTACGGTGGATCCAAATACACGAAGGGGAATGTATGGACCGGATCCACCGAATTCTGGGTTTGAAAGACTATCTAGTGTTGCAGCTGACAGGGGAACTGGGAACGGATTTCGCCCACTTGAACTATACCGGACTGTACGATGTGGAGAAGCGTACCCTGGATCCAGTTCTTCTATCCTGGGTAGGCCTTTCAGAGGAAGCTTTTCCTGCTTCCTCCTACCCGTATAAGCTGGCGGGTGCGGTACGGAAAACGGCGTCTGAAATAACGGGGATCCCACCGGGTACTCCGGTCGTTCGGGGAAGTACGGATGGGACCACAGCCATGTACGGGGGGGGTATTGCAGAATTAGGAACCGCGGTATGGGTAAGCGGAACCACCGATGTATGCATGTGCCTGAACACCCACCTCATTAAAGACCCCTCGGGAATCTTGAGCCAAAACACGGGTATGATTCCCGGAACCTTTGCTATAGGGGGGGCTACGGGCCTTTCGGGAGGCACCCTCCAGAGGCTATCAGATCTATTCGCGTTAAAATTGGAAAATCTCATACCCTCTGTCTTTTCGATTCCCCCCGGTTCAGAAGGGTTGTTTTTTTTCCCTGGACTCACCGGTGAACGATCTCCCTATTGGAATTCCTCTGCAAGGGGAGCAATCCTTGGTTGGAGGATAGAACATACGACCCCTCATTTTCTCCGCGCTTTGATAGAAGGATCGACTTACCGAGTCTTTAGGATTCTCCAAACCCTGAAATCCGAGGGTGTGAAGGTACAGGCTCTTCGAATAGCGGGAGGAGGGGCTGCCTGGGATGCGGTGAACCAGGTCAGAACGGATATTCTTGGAATTCCCTTGAAACGATTGTCTCAGATGGAAGGGACAATAGTAGGGGTCGCCCTATTTATAGCTGTGGGGATAGGGATATTCCCTTCCCTTTCTGCAGGCTCAAAAGAATGGATCCGCGTCGAACGTGAGTATTCCCCAGATTTGGAGAAAACGTCCGTATACAAAGTATTGTTCCATCGGTACGAGGAACTGTTTTTCCGGTTGTATGAACGCTCTATATCCTAATCAAACAGAGAGGTGAATCGCATGAGTATGAAGAAAGAGACCCACGATGAACAAATGGTACCAAAGGAAGAGATGCTCGAGAAAATCCGGGCGGCTATCAAGGATCGGGCCACTTGGTTTGCCCTACTTTTCGAAGAGTTTTCCAAGGTTTTGCCCGAAAAAACTGTGGAAGAGGTAAGCCGCCGGGCCATTTATCGATTCGGGTTGCTGAAAGCAAAGAAGGACCCCGAACCGTTCCATCCAAAGGATTGGGTGATCAAGCACAAGGAAAAAGGTTCAGCAGACGTGTTTCAGTCTGAAGTTTCCTACACAGAGGAGTGGGCCGAACAGAGAATGACCCATTGCCCTCTAGTGGACGCCTGGAAAGAATTGGGCCTTTCGGAGGAACGTGTCCAACTTCTCTGTGATATCGCCATGGAGGGAGACCGGGGTAGGGCAGAAGGACATCCGGGAATCACGATGGATCTGCATGAAACCATCGGAAAAGGCTGTAGTTTCTGTCGATTGGTGATACGATATACTTAAAGGAACCGCAGAGAGGGGAATGGAAGGATGAACATCTACTTCTGCGGGATGATTGGGTCGGGCAAGACCTCTATCGGCAAGGGATTGGCCAAAGAACTAGGGCTTCCCTACTACGATCTGGACTGGGAGATGGATTCGATCCTCGGCTATTCCTTCCACCGTCTCGTACAGGAGCAGGGATGGATAGCTTTCCGGGAACTAGAGTATTCCATCTGCAAGAGTTTTGCCCAACGTAAAAATGCTATCATTGGCTTGGGCGGGGGTACTATACGGTATGAATGGAATCGAGATGCCCTTCGCGGTTCGGGGGTAATTATTCTATTGGAGGCTTCGATCCCAGAATTGGTCCGGAGGGTATCCTTAGCCGATCGACCAAGGGTGAATCCTGGAACCTCCATTGAAGAGGACATCCGGATCATTTGGGAGAAGTATCGGGATCGGTACGAAGGGGCCGCTGACATCATTTACCGAACGGATCAGAAAACGTTGGAGGAGGAGATCCAAGAGCTTAAGCAGATGGTGAAAACGGATCCAAGATTCCAAAGATTGGAATTACCATTGAGGATCTAGAAAAATCGAATTTTAAGAGGAGGACAGAATGACGAAGATCGAGCGTGTGGATGCTGTGCTAGGGGGAAAAGAGCCAGATCGGCCTCCCGTTTGTCTTTGGTATCACTTTGGCCATCAACATTTAAGCGGAGAGAAGTTCGCTGCGATTGCATTGGATTTCTTTAACTATTACGACTTCGATTTCCTCAAACTGATGAACGACTATTTCTATCCCATGCCCGAAGGGTATGAGGAAGTAACCACGGGACGGGATCTATTAAAACTTCCCCGGTTCGAGCCGGAACGATGTGAGTGGAAAGAGCAACTCAAAGCGATCCGGATCCTGAGTAAAGCCCTCAAGGGTCAAGCATACCTGATCGATACGGTGTTCGATCCTTGGCAGAGCCTCCAGAGGAACATCTGTGGAGAACATTTGCCTAAATTAGCGAAAGAGTTCCCCAAAGAACTAACGAAGGCGTTGAATATCGTGGCCGACAATCTAATCGACTATTGCAAGAAGTCTATCCAGGCTGGAGCTCATGGGATTTTCATGTCTGTGTTGGCCAGCAAAGAACACGTGGATAGGAAAACCTACCTTACCTTTATTAAGCCTGCGGCCATGAAGGTATTCGACAGTATCAAATCACTAGCTCCGATGAACGTGGCGCATATTCATGGAACCCAGATCTATACGAACGACGTGTTGGATTTTCCCGTTCCCATCCTGAGCTGGGAAGACCGACTCCCGAAGAATCCTTCCTTAGAAGAGATGAAGAGACGCTTCCCAGGCGTGGTGATGGGCGGAATCGACAACACTATCGTGACTCGTCATACCCCTGCATTCATTAAACGGAATGTGCTGGAAGGTATCCGAATGGGAGGGAAGACCCGATTCATCCTCGCTAATGGTTGCAGTATACCTTCTTGGATGAGTTCCAAAGTGTTGAAGATGATTGTGGAAACCGCAAAGAAGACGCCGGTTTAAACCGGTGATTCGTCTTCCTCCTCTTCATCGCCCGCATGAATGTGACCATGGGAAAGTTCTTCTGGAGTTGCCTCCCGTACTCCTTCCACATGCACATTGAAGGTTAAGGTCTGTCCCGCTAATGGGTGATTCCCATCTACCTGAACGGAATCCGCATCTACATGAAGTACCCGAAAGATATGGTAGGACCCATCCCGGGTCTGACCGGCGAACTCCATTCCTTCCTGTATGGAATCGGCATTCTCGAATCGATCCCTAGGGAGAGTCAAAACCAGTTGATCGTCATAGTACCCATACCCTTCCTCGGGGGGAATGGTTACAGAAATCTGATCCCCAGCAGATTTTCCTTCTAGCACTTTCTCCAGTCCAGGAATCAGTTGGCCGATCCCATGAATGTAGGAGAGAGGATCCCGACCGATAGAGGAATCGAGTTCCAAACCTTCCTCTGAGAACAAGGTGTAATGGATACTCACTACGCAATTCTTACCAATTTGCACGTTACTATCCCTTCCTTTCAAACCAAAAGATTTGTCAGTGTACTGCATCCTTCGAGATGTGGCAACCCATCTGCTCAAACGTTGATGGTTGCCATTGACCATTTATTAGGAGCTCGTGAGGTTTGAAACGGGCTTTATAGGCCATTTTAGGAGAACCGGGTACATAGAACCCAAGATAGTAATAATCTTTGTGAAGATTTCGAGAGATCGCTATTTCTTTCAAGACCGAAAAGGTTCCCAAACTTCTCTTTGCTTCTTCAGGCTCAAACGCAAAGTATACACTAGAAAGGGAGTTGGGAAGATAATCAAGCCAACTCACTCCTACAAGTTTCCCATTGACTATATACCTTAACATGCGAGTATCGAAGGGTGAGGAACAAAGGAACCTCCGGAATCCATCTTCCTGAATGGAAAGTTCTTCTTTTTCATGTTTATAGACATTGTAGCGACGATACAGGGCAAATACTTCAACGTCGAACGAGATACTGGTCTCTATGATCTCTACATCCCGATTTCGTCTTAGGCATTTCTTCATGCTCTCGGATGGTTGGAATTTCGAAACGGGTATTCGTAAGGGAATGCAGGACGTACAGTTTTCGCAATGGTTTTGGTAGAAAAGGTATCCGCTCCTTCGAAATCCTTGGGATAGCAAGGCTTCGTACAGTACAGGGGGAAACCTCTTCGCTAGGAAGAGACGAGTAGTCCACGTTTTTCCTTCTAGATACGGACAAGGTGCAGGGGTCCCCTGATAGAGAATGATGGATTGCTCGTGATCCAACCGCTTCATTCGCTTAAAATATATCCCCTTAGAGGAGGAAACCCGTTGAAATTTACCGAAGAGTAACTTTGCGTGTAGGCCCCTGTGGTGAAAATATACACTCGGTCACCCATCGTGACGGTGTGAGGCATCGTGTATCGATGATGCTCATAGAGGATGTCGATACTATCACAAGTTGGACCCGCCAAGATGATTTCTTCAGCCGTTCCTTTCTTGGGGAAATAGATGGGATATTTGATCGCCTCTCCCAACGTTTCGATCAATCCTCCAAAGACTCCCACATCGAGGTATACCCATCGGTAAAGGTCGTTCTTCGCTTTCCGAGAGATCAATACCACTTCCGTGACGATTATCCCCGCATCTCCTACCAAAGCTCTCCCTGGTTCGATCCAAATCTCCGGCATTTCGTCTCCGAAATCTTCGTAAAGGAAACGGTGAATTTCACTGGCATAGATGGAAAGGGGAAGGGTTGGTTCCAGATAGTTGGCGGGTAATCCACCCCCTAGGTTTATCATCTTCAGTTTTATCCCTTGAGAAGCAACGGATTCGAATAGGTACCGACATTTGGAAATAGCATCGTCCCATTGGCCAATGTCCCGTTGTTGGGACCCCACATGAAAAGAAAGGCCAAAGGGTTCTAGACCCCAATCCCTCGCCTGAAGGATCATGGTATACACGATATCCGTGTGGGCTCCAAACTTTCTGGATAGGGGCCAATCGGATCCAAGTCCTTCTGTATAGGTACGGAAGAACACTCGGGAAGCTGGGGCGGCGCGGGCGATCTTTTCCAAGTCTTCGGGAGAATCGGTAACGAAGACCCTTATCCCTTGTCGATACGCATGGGCAATCTCTCGTTCCTTCTTTATGGTATTACCGAAGCTTATCTTTTCGGGAGGAATCCCTAGCTTCAACAACTGATCCAGCTCGTAGCAAGAGGCAACGTCGAAATGGGATCCTATACGATGTAGGAACAGAATTACCTCATCCATTGGGTTGGCCTTAACCGAATAGTAGATCTTTGCAAAAGGGAGGAATTGTTGGATTTCCTCGTACCTTTTCTGTACCATGGAAAGATCTAGAACGAGGAAGGGGGTTTCTTTGTCCTTGGCGAAGTCCACGATCTTTTCGAATCGTTTCCTTGGCATGAAACGTTCTAGATTGAAAGCGTACTGTGTTTTTTTCATGGGAGCTCCGAATACTCTTGTATAAAATTAGGGAGTATTCTACAGTATGAGGCTATCACATACAATAGCTTTTGGGAGGTATTCTGTGATTACACTGCCTGTGTTTCGGACAAATACACTCTATACGATTCAACCAACTAAAATCATCGCATTGGGACTGAACTATCGGGAACATGTGAAAGAAAGTGTGAGTGCTCAATTCACCCAGGTCCCTCTGGATGAGCCAAAGGAACCGGTTCTTTTCCCCAAAACCTCTAATTGTCTTGTTGGGCCGGGGGAACCAATCCTTATTCCAGCGATTCTCTCGTCCTATAACTTCGAATCCCCGAGAACCGATTACGAAGCGGAATTAGCCTTCATTATCAAAGAAACCTGCAAGCATGTGCCTCCAGAGAAGGCGTACGATTATATTTACGGGTTTACCTGTATGAACGATGTAAGCCAGAGGAACATCCAGACATCGGATAAATCCGGTTGGTTCCGAGGGAAGTCCTTCGATACCTTTGGACCCATTGGGCCCCAGATCGTTCTCATGAAAGATATAGGAGATCCCCAGAACCTCTCTATTCAATGTCGATTGAATGGGAAGGTGGTGCAATCGGGAAACACGAAGGATATGATCTTTTCCATTCGAGAAATACTCTCCTTCATTTCTCGGAATATGACCCTGTTTCCGGGAGACATCATTACCACCGGAACCCCCCAAGGAGTAGGCCCTATCAAACCAGGAGATATCGTAGAGGTTGAAATCGAAAAGATTGGAATTCTCCGAAATCCAGTGGCGCTGGAGAAAGTGTAGAACCTCCTCAAAGGCGTAGGGATTATGATAGAACCCAAAGACTCCTCCCGTTGTACATTGATAGTGATCGATAGCTTTGGAATAGGAGCGATGCCCGATGCATCCGCCTATGGAGATGAGGGAGCGGATACCGCCTTGCATATCTGCCAGGCGGTTTCTGGACCCAAATGGCCTACCCTACAAATCCTAGGGTTGGGGAACTGTGCCCAACTTCTAGGGAAGACCCTTCCTGGATGTGAACCTTCCTTAGCGCCTCTCGCTTCTTTTGGAGTACTGGCAGAAAAGTCACCGGGAAAGGATACCACGACTGGTCATTGGGAGTTGGCTGGAATTATTCTCGAACGACCTTTTCATACCTTTCCTCCTGCTTATCCTTCTTTCCCATCGGATCTTGTTCAGGCTTTCGAGCGAGAGACGGGAAGGAGGATTCTGGGAAACAAGGCCGCTTCGGGCACGGAGATCATACAGGAATTGGGAGAGGAACATATTCGAACGGGGGATCCCATCTGTTACACCTCTGCCGATTCGGTGTTTCAAATTGCCGCCCACGAAGAGGTAATCCCGTTGGAGGAACTGTATCGAATCTGCGCGATTGCCCGGAAGCTATGCGATCCATTAAACGTGGCTAGAGTGATCGCTCGCCCCTTCGTGGGAAAACCGGGGTGCTTCGTTCGAACGAAGAACCGGAAAGATTTTAGCCTTCCTCCCCCCGCTCCCTCTTTATTGAACGTTCTGCAATCCGCAGGAATACGAACCATCGGAGTTGGGAAGATCGGAAACATCTTCAACGATTCGGGACTCGATGAGAATTATCCGGACAAGGGAAACCCGGCTTGTCTAGATAGAACTCAATCCCTGTTACAAAGAAAGCGGTCCCAAAAAGAATTTGTTTTTGTCAATTTGGTGGATACCGACATGGTGTATGGGCATCGCAGGGATGTGCTGGGGTATTTTCAAGCAGTTAGTGAGATCGATCGAGCTTTGAACCAAATACTATCTTATTTAGAAACAGGGGATGTGCTTATCGTTACGGCCGATCATGGATGTGATCCGACTTTCAGAGGAACGGATCATACCCGAGAATACGTGCCAATCCTAGTATATCAGATCGGTAGAAAAGGCATTTCCCTGAGCATACGAAAGAGTTTCGCTGACGTGGCTTCCTCTGTTTGCCAGTGTTTTGATCTCCCCAATTCCTTTCCAGGTACAGCATGGAGTTAGGTATGAAACGGAATAGGCTTTTTGGAAGTATAGAAGCGGGCGGAACCAAGTTCAACTGTGCCGCGGGAGAAGATCCTTTTCATATGTTGGCGCAAAAAACCTTCCCTACCACTACTCCGTCGGAGACGTTGGGGAAGGTAATCGAGTTTTTTCATTCCGTGGAAGAAGAGTTTGGAAAGATAGAAGCCTTTGGGATCTGCTCGTTTGGACCTGTTGATCTTCGCGTTGGATCTCCAACCTACGGTTGTATCACTTCTACCCCTAAGGAGGGCTGGGAACAGACTCCCATTGTTCAGAACTTGGAAGCTGAGTTCAGGGTTCCCATTGGGTTCGATACAGATGTGAACGGAGCCGCTCTAGGCGAAAAAAGATGGGGAGCTGGACAGGGGAAGGATACCATCCTGTACATTACCGTGGGAACGGGAATCGGGGGAGGAGCCTTGGTAAACGGACTACCAATCCATGGATTGGTACATCCAGAGATGGGGCACCTGCGAATTCCCCATGACCGTGCACGGGATCCTTTTCCCGGTTCGTGTCCCTACCACGGTGATTGTCTGGAAGGGTTGGCATCAGGTACCGCGATGAGGGCCCGGTGGGGTAGACCTGCTCCAGAGATCGAACCTGATCATCCTGGATGGGACTTGGAGGCCGAGTATTTGGGGTTGGGGGTTGTTAATTTCATCCTAATCCTGTCTCCAGAAGTTGTAATCCTCGGTGGAGGGGTAATGAAAGCTTCCCATTTATTCGACAGTGTAAGAGAAAAGGTAAAAATTCTTCTCAACCATTATGTGAACTCCCCCATGGTAGAGGATAAAATGGAAACCTATATTGTGCCCCCCGCTCTTGGAGATTTAGCGGGAATCGCGGGAGGATTCGAGTTAGCCCGGAGGGCTAGCACGGAAAGCTCCGATCTTCACCGTTAGAACTGCGTATCCGGAAGATAGATCTTCCTGTTGAACGATTACCTGGGAAGGAACCTTCAATTTCACGTTGGTAAAGTTCCAGATAGCTGTAATTCCTGCTCGGACGATCTGCTCCGCGACTTCTTGGGCAGCGGTGGAGGGTACCGTAAGAATAGCAATTTCTATTCCTAGTTCCCGTTTCGCTTGAGGGAGAGCATCTAGAGGATAGATATCGATCCCATGGAACTTTTTCCCGATTTTACTGGGTTCCACGTCGAATCCTGCGCAGATCCGAAGTCCATGTTTCAGGAACTCCTTATTCCCCATCAACGCCTGTCCAAGATGTCCGGCCCCTACGATGGATGCCTTCTTTTCCGTATCCCAGTGAAGGAATCGATTGATGGCGATATAGAGGTCCTTCACTGAATATCCGATTCTAGGCTTCCCCACGATCCCTGTCAGAGCAAGGTCCTTACGAACTTGAATGGGTTCCAGCTCGAGTTCCTGGGCGATCACGGTCCCCGAAATGTATTCCATACCCTCATCTAACGCTTGCTGTACCAATACCAAGTAAGAAGGGAGCCTGCGGATCGAAGGCAAACTGGTTAGTTTACTTGTTTTCATCTGTTGCTCCTATGTCTCTTCCCATGGGATACAATCTCTTTTATCATACTTCTACAATTTTTGCGAGAGAGAATTCACATGTTTCTTGTCGAGATAGAAAAAATAGTCCAAGGAGGCTTTGGACTAGGGAGGATACAGGGGAAAGTGATCTTCGTGCCCCATACGCTACCGGGAGAACGGGTTAGGGTGGAAAGCACGAATGTAGGAAAAGATTATGAAGTGGCTCAAACCTTCCAGATTTTACAATTTTCCCCCATGCGTATAGAACCCCTTTGCCCTTATTTCACCCTATGTGGAGGATGTCAATTCCACCATATCAAGTATGATACTGAACTGGAGATAAAGAGAGAGATGTTCCAGGAAACTCTTCGGCGCACCAGTGGTCTCGCCCTGAGTGTAACGGATGTATCGATTGAGTTGATACATTCCTCTCCACTGGCATACCGGAACCGAGTTCGATTTCACTTCTCGGAAGGAAAGATAGGATTTCGAGCTTTCAAGAGGAGTTCTCTAGTAGCAATAGATCGGTGCATCGTATGTGTAGAAGAGGTAAATCGGTTTTTACTGGACGTACGGGATAGTAAAATTGATTTAGGATCTAGAGGAGAAGTGACTATCTTCGGGTATGGAGGAAAGTATTTCTGGCAAGGGGGAATGAAGGAAATTACCGTAGAGTTACTGGGTAAACACGTGTCTTTTCCGATAGACTCCTTTTTTCAAAGTAATGTGACTTTATTAGATAGGTTGATACGGAACCACATTCTACCATTGAAGGGAATGAAGATCTTAGAGTTATACGGCGGGGTAGGTACGTTTGGGGTCTTTTTGAAAGACAATTGTTCTTTCTATACGATGGTAGAAGAGGATCCCCATTCCGTGGAATACGCTCGGAAGAATCTTGTAAAAGGACAGGTAAAGGTAGTGCAGGGCAGGGTGGAACAATGGATTCCCCGAAAAGCCTTGTACGATACGGTGGTGATAGATCCCCCTCGGACTGGAGTATCTATCCCTGTACGGGAGTTCCTTACCCGAATATCCCCCAAAAACCTCCTCTATATTTCCTGCAACCCAGTTACCTTTGCCCGAGATCTGAAATACTTCTTGAATGGAGGATATGAGATCCGATCTTGTACTCTGTACGATTTCTATCCCAGGACGACCCATCTAGAGGTGGTATGCCAGTTAGAAAAGCGTTGATTATTCTTATCCTCGTGGCTCTTTGGTATGGGGTGGGGGCAGAGTCTCAGAATAACGCCTCCTATTCAAAGTATGCACTGGATGGAGTACCTCTTGCCATTTTCCACGCTCCCAAAACGGATGAAGTCTGGGTGGTGACGGATGCAGCCTCTCTCCTCCAGGTACGGTGGCAAGAGGGGATCCTGAAAAATATACCCTTGTCCCGCAAAGCGAAGGGAGCTTTCCAAAGGCTTCGGGGAGGTGTGGTGATTTGGTTCGAAACCAACGAGATCCAATGGTACAATTCCTCGGGGAATCTGGCGCATCAGATGAGAGTACGCGACGGTACGATCCGTCATGTGAGGGAAACGAAGGGCGGATACATATTAGTAGAGTGCTCGTTGGTTGAGAAGGAAAAGAATACGGTGGTACTCTATAGTCCTTCCGGGAATAGACTCTTAGAGTGGAAGAGGGAAGGTGCAACGTCATTACCTATCCAAATAAGCGACGAAGACACGATACTGGATGCTGAGGAGACGGGACATTGCGTGCTTAGGAGGCTCGATGGAACGGTGCTAACTAAACTCCATTTTCCTCATCCCTTACGGATCGTATCCTGGGTTAAAGGACTACTCCTGCTGGGGGTCTCCCCAGACGGGAAAGCTACCCTGTTGAACCAGGAAGGGAACGAACTGCATCGTAGAATTCTTTTCCCCCAAGATAGCATACCATCTTCTTCCATGATCAAGGTCGATGAAGGGAGCGCTGCGTCTTATATTGATCAGGAAGGGGTTTTCCACTGGATTCCCTTGGAAGATGAATCAGGCAGCGCACACCTTTCCTTTCCCCTCGACTTGAACGGAAATCAAGTAACGGCGCTGAGTTTTGCGAGTCTAGGGACCTCTTTCTGCGCAGGAGATTCCCACTGGGTCCTTCACTGGATTCGAGTTTCCGATAAGAAATTATTTCAGCCTTCCAGTATAACTAGGTCTCAGTTTCCCCTTTTAATCACTCCGCTTTTTAACCCCGCCGAACAGTATTTTGTCGATCTTGCCAACAGTCCCTTTTTACAAAAGAATCTTCAGTTGATTGAGGAAGCGAAGGAGTTTCTTAGACGGGGGAATCTCCAATGGATCCTATTGGGGTTAAAGAAAGGGTTACAGGCTCTCATTGCCCGGGAGGAACTGGGAGTTTCCGTTAGGGTAGAGGCAGCGTTTCTTCTGGGAAGGATAGGGGATGGTTTCGATGGAGAGTGGTTAGCGAAGAGACTGATCCGGGAAAAAGAAGAGGCTGTTCGGAGAAGTATCCTGGAAGCTCTCCCTCTATTGGCAACTGCCCTGAACTCCACAACGAGAAAGGATCTATTCACTTACCTTAGGAATAAACGAAATACTCTAGAACTCACGGAACTTAGACTGTCTTTGTCTCTATTGGAACGATGGACCAAAGTTTCTGGTCTTCCTTTGCAGCAGGATGAATTGGAGCAACTATCCTTCTTCGCGGCTGAGTCCCCGCAATTCACCCAAACAATCCTCGAGTTCATTCGGAAGTGAAATTCCCTTTGTCAAGGATCGATCCCTGTGGCATACTTAACGTATGAAACCTTTCTTTCTGTTCGTGTTCTTGTCCCTGGCTGTAGCTCTAATACCCGGTGAAGATCTCCGGGTGGATACAGAGGAGCTTCAAGTAGCCCTAAAAGAAGGTATCGTATTCGAAAACTACGAAGGGGTACCGGAGAAGATCGAAACCCTATCCCAAATTCGGGGGATAGGAACTGCCTTGGCGGGGGAAGGAAGAAGGTCTTCTACGGGTAAGTACACGGTGATCCGCGCAATAGATCCTTCCACGCCTGTCGGTCTAGACGCGGACATCTTCATCCTGGAACAAAACGCATCGGTAGACCATATTCGAAACCTTAGGTGGATTATAGGAAGTTACTTGGAGGCCCAGTATGGATATGGAAGGGCCGATGCCGACTTGCTATCCCAGTTCATCACTATCTACAATGCTGTGTATAGAAAGAATCTGTCCTACTTCAAGGAACGGTATAAACCTGTGGTTCTATCCTATCTAGATCCAGGAAGAGTGGGATTGGCCCGTAGTTATCGGGAATGGCCTGGAAATACCCAGATGTTAATCCCCCTTTCTGGACCGAAAAAGAAAGGGATTTTGAGCATTGAAACAGGAACATTGACCGAGAAACCCGTTGTAGAAGAACTCCGTAAGCAAGATGACCGGGGTATCCCTCTGCGAAAAGAAATGGTGGAGTTAAAGGAACGCCAACTGAAGGAGGAGGAACGACAGTTAGAAGTGGAAAAAAAGACCCTGCAGTTGGAAAAGGAGAAGCTTAAAGAAGAAGAAAAAGTGGAAGTACTTCGCGAGAAACCAGAGTCATCTACAAAAGCCCTTCCTTCAAGTCTTCCCCAGCCTGGTGCACCTACCCCTGATGTTCGTCCCTCTGAGAAGGTCCCATTGGAAGCAGGGCCATCTTCAACACCTTCTTCAACTGCCTCTCAACCAGCTACTGCTGTTCAGAGCCTAGAAAGAAAACCGACAGGGGAGCAAAGTCCTCCTTCTTCTCCAGATACAAAGTCTTCCCAAACCCCCATTGCAGCAAAAGAGGAAGAGTTAAAAGAACGGGAGAAACAGATTCAGGAAAAACAACAAGCCCTTCGGGAGGAACGGGTAGCTATCGCGAAAGACCAGCAGGAGCTGCTGGAAAACAAAGCCCTTCAGGTGGTGAAAACAGTCCCGTTTCTATTCATGGAAAAAGAAGGGACAAGGATGGTGCTTGTAGAGGAGAGCTCGGGAAATGTCGTAGTACGCTCCAGCGAGTATCCTCTAAAACAATCGATGTTCCAATCCTTTGGAGGTGGATACCTGGTAGTTCTTGCTAGAGGAGGGGTGGGAGGTAGACTTGCTTTATTGGATCCCGCAAGTCTAAAGGCCCGCGTTACATCCCGCGAGGAAGTCTATGGGTTGGGAAAACTGAGGATTCATGAGTCTGTCTGTTTTGCCGTTTTGCGGGAAGGAAACGAGTGGTTCGTAGGGAAGTTCGATCCCACGTTGGCGCTACTAGCACGTTCCCGTGTTTCCGTAATTCCGGAAACCGATCTAGTTATCCAAGGAAATAAACTCTACGTTCAAGCTTCCGATGGACGAGTAGCGGTGTTGAGTCTCGAACTATCCTCTCCATGACCAGAGCCTAAGGGAGAGTTGGGGGAATCAAGGGAGGAGCCGTTTCCGTCTCCTGCGAAATATCTTCCGAAACCATTGGATCAATTTCAACCAGATTCTATAGAAGAACCCCGGGTTCCGTAGCTTTTCCAATCGAACGGACCCCATGGACAATTCATCCAAGGTGAAGTCTTTCCGTTGGATGTTTTCCTCCAACTCTATTTCCAAATGATCGATATCCTCGATTCTATTTACCACCACCACGGGGATAGTTTTCCAACCCAACTGTTTTGCAGCCATAAGCCTGCGATACCCTGCAATAAGGGTGTATTCGGGATCTACCACGATCGGTTGAAGGAGGCCGTACTTTCGCATGCTATCCATCAGAGAGGAGAGATCCCCCAAAGACTTGCGTACTCGTTTCCTCACCTTTATGTCCTCGATTCGTACCTGCATGGGGATACCTCTCAATCGAGCAAAGGATTGCGACTTTCCTTCTTTCCCGAGGGATGATTCGTTGGGGTAGAGGGTCTGATGGGAAGAGAGGAAGATCCCGTAAGAATTCGAGGATCGATCTGTAACCCAACATTCGGCATGGCATCTTCTAGGGGAACTTCCTGGGGTAGGATGGCATTCCGTAAACGGTCTAGGGTAATCTGGTTTCTTTCCGTTTCAAACTCATGAAAGTCATCGAATTTTTTGGGTTCGGTTCCAGCGATGAAGATTTCCTGAATCGTCTTTCCTGAATATCCCGGGGGAGGAATCAAGCCAGACCGGGCAGTAACAGTCATGTTGACGATACCATCTGGACGAGGAAAGTCTTTCGGAGGCAGGTTCGTGTGGATATCCTTCATGAACCGAGCCCAGATAGGACCGGGAACGGTCGCTCCCGTTTGATTGATCCCCAGACTGTTTCCCGGTTGATCGAATCCGAACCAGATAGCGGTAGTATAGTAGGGAGAATAGCCTACAGTCCAAATATCCGACCAGTTCTGTGTAGTTCCAGTTTTACCGGCCATCGGCATGGGTAAGCCATCCACCGTGTTTTTTGCGTACGCTAAGGTTCCGTAATCCACGGTAGATTTCATGATATCCGTCATAATGTAAGCTGTTTGGGGACTTATAATCTGTGCAGCTTTCCCTTTCTTTCGCTGAGCGTTTCTTAGTTCTTTTTCAGGTTCCAGGATGATCTTCCCATTCCTATCTTCGATGTACCGGATGGCCAGCGGCACAACCTCTTTCCCCTGATTTGCAATGGTGGCAAAAGCTCTGGCCATCTGGATGGGGGAAATACTGATGATTCCCAGTCCTAACGGATACTTTCTAGGAAAGGTTCGATCGATTTCATTGGGATCTTCGATTCCAAGAAGGGCAGCTGCTGTCTGTATGGCAGCATCGAATCCCACTGCATCGAGAATTTTCAAGGAAGGGACGTTCATCGATTTTGCCAATGCGGTGCGCACCAGTACTGGCCCCTGCCATTCACCCTTGTAGTTCATCGGCGTATAAGGGGTTCCGTCGTCATTCCAGAATACCACTGGTCCATCGTACAGCATGGTAGCAGGGGTTATCTTTTTTCGTTCCACTGCGGCTGCATAGTACAGAGGTTTGAAGGCGGAACCAGGTTGTACCTTAGCCTGAACCGCTCGGTTAAACTGATTGATACTCTCGAAACGGCTACCCCCTACCATTGCCAGGATGTACCCCGTGGAATTTTCCAGGGTAATCAAAGCACCCTCTACGGTATTCTTCTTGGCGCTTTTTTGCGCTTTTGAGTACCCGATTCGGGCGGCAAACTTGAGGTCGTCCGAACCCATCAGCATGGAGGCGATGTCCAACACGGGATTTATCTTTTTCTGATAGAGGGTCATCGATTTTTGACGGCTCTTGGTTCCCGCAACCCGGATGTCTTCGATGTTGAAGGTAAGAGAGATCAAGTCAACGATGGGGATGAACTTTTCCTCGGCAAATACCATCCGGTTAACCGAGGAAGCCTGATAATCGGCATTAGCTTTGGTAATTCCTTCCCTCATGAGTTGATCTGCTCGTTCCTGAAAATCCAGATTGAGGGTGGTATGGACGATGAAACCATCCTTGTAGATGTCCAATGACCCGTACAGTAGCTCGTTCAACTCTTGCCTCACGTATTCACTGAAATAGGGGGCCTTGTCCTCACGTTCTAGAAAGGCGGTGGAAGAACTGCTTCGGGTGTAATCATAGTTGCTCCAATATTCTTCGAAGGATTGATCCGCATCCTCCTGTGTCGCATACCCTAACCGAACCATCTGCTGAAGCACTTCGTATTGGATTTTTTTCAGACGGTTGGGGTAGCGAATGGGGTTGTACCGCACGGGATTCGCCAGTTGAATCACCAAGGCTACCGATTCTGCCAGCGTCAAATCCCGGGCTGAGTGGTTGAAGTAGAACCGACTAGCCGCTTCTACCCCATATACCCCTGAACCAAAGTACATTTTATTTAAATACAATTCTAATATTTCGTACTTCGTCAGACTGCGTTCCAACTGAAGGGCCCACCAGAGCTCTTTCAATTTGCGGGTGAAGGATATTTCGGACCGATTCGCATACAAGTGACCAGCGATCTGTTGGGTAATGGTACTTCCTCCAGAGAAATACCGTCCTAGGATTAGGTTCAATCCCGCCCGCATGGTACCTCGAAGACTGAACCCATGGTGGTTGAAGAAGTCTTGATCTTCCCTAGTGATAAGTGCATAGATCAAATGACGGGGAAGTTCGTCTATCGAAACAATCTCTCGTTTTTCATCGGAGAAGAACTCTGTGATGAGCCTGTCTTTGATATCCAAGATCTGAGAAGGAACCGCAGGTTTGTAATCTCCAATGTTTTCGAAGTTCTGAATATTCTTTGTTGCCCCGATGGCAATCCCAATCCCAATTCCTATGAGAACAGCACAACAGGCGGTAATAATGAGCACTAGGCGTACCGTGCGGATCATAAAACCTAGGGTACGATTCAGTACTATCTTTGTCAAGCTATAGGCTTTCCTTTGTTATATAATTTGAAGGAAGGATAAAAAAAGACCGGTTCCGAAGAACCGGTCAACTAATGGGTATCGGCCTTATATAGTAAACTGGGAGGGGAACTATATGCAGCCGACACCTACATTATCGAACTTTCCACAGAAAAATTTAGTCCTCATTTATCAAAATGTCAAGATAAAGGGAAACTCCATAGGTTTTGCCCTGTTCCATATAGAATCGTTTGCTTACTTGGTAGTCGCCTATGCGGAAACTAAAAGTATGTTCCCCAGGTTCCAGGGTGAACTCACCTTGACTTAAGGGAATGGGTTTACCGTCCACGAACACATGGGTCCCAATGGGAGCATTGATGTGTACCGTGGCTTCCTTTTTAACAAAGGTAGCTTCTACGGTAACTACTTTCCCCTTTTCCAGGGCAACCGTGGTCTGAAAGGGAGGAAATCCATCAATCTCAACTCGAAAGTTCTTTAATCCCGGCTCCATATTGAGGCTCTGTTCCTTTAGTTGGAGCGCTTGGTCATTTAAAAAAATCCTTGTCTTTTCAATGGGAACCGGACCTTTAGGTGATTTTACCGAAAAGCGAACTTTACCTAGATCCTTGAATAAAGGACGCACCTGAACCTTAAATTCTGCTTTTAAAGCTAGTTCGGGAATCCCTTTCATGATGGGAAGAAAGGTGCACAAAAGGGGAAACATACCTCGTTCTACTGGTTTGTCTAGAATTACAGTATCGGGAGCTAATGTAAAACCCGTCCTCGTTTGCAAGGGTATCTGCACGTATAGTTTTCGTTCGTATACAAATGGTTTGAAGTATAGGAGAGTCCCTTCATAGGATTGGATGGGGGATGGCGAGGAAGGGGCGGGGGTAGGGGAAATCTTCCCGAACAGGTAAAAAGCGTAGGTGCCACGGTACGTTTGGGCCTCCCTAGGTGTTTCGATGAAAATCTCAATACCTTTGAGGAGATCTTGTTCCTCTTCCAGGGAAATCAACCAGAGATCTTCCAATTTCATAGGTAGCACAGGAGATTCAGTGGTACCATTACCCAGTTTGCTGGATTGCACAATCCTTCCCCTCACAATATCGGCTTCACTTTGGCAGGGGAATCCTGAAAGTAGCATCGTACAAAGTAGGAGTACCATTAATTTCCACCGTGTCTTCATGGTTTTGATTCGATCCTCTTAGGAAGCAATCGTTCAGGATCCACGGGCCTTCCTTTTTGCCGCACTTCAAAGTGTAAATGAGGACCCGTTGTGGCTCCCGTCATACCTACTGTGCCAACCATCATACCTGATTCTACCGATTGATTCAATTGTATCAATTTCGAATCAAGATGTCCGTACACAGTTTGATAGTTTCCCGCATGCTGAATGATCAGATAGGACCCTAGTATGGGATCAGTGCCACTTTCGATTACCCTTCCGTCCCTTGCCGCGAAGACAGGAGTACCCCGGGGAGCTGCCAAGTCGATCCCGGAATGAAAATGAGGTTGACCCGTTATAGGACTGATCCGGTTCCCATAGGAAGAGGAAAGGGTAGCTTGCTTTAAGGGAAAGACAAACAAGATCTGAAGGAAGAATGCCCGTTCCACTGGATGGAACCGTTCCTGTGCCGTGAAACGGAATATCCGTCCCTCCACTTCGATGGAAGAACCTTCCAGTTTCCGCCATGAACGCATGATTCGCTCCATTTCGTTCTTTGGCGTCTCGGGAAGGAACAACCCCGCTTGGTTCGGAATGAGGAGTCTCCGATTCCCAAGGGGTTGTACCGAAGACTCCATAGAGTTGAGGGTTGCAATTGATTCGTAGGGAAGGTTGAACCGAGCAGAAAGGGAAAAAATAGTATCCTCCTCTGACGTATGGTACTGATAGATGATAAGGGGGGGGAGGGGTAGCCCTTGTTTCGTTCTCTCGTACGAGCGAGCCACGTCTTCCTGGTGTTGTCGAAATAAGGGATCTTCCAGATTCAGGGTATGGATACGAGGGTAGTCCGCGAATAGGGACGAAAGGAAAACGGAACCACCTGCGAACCAAATCCAACAGGACAACCGAAAGAAAAAATGAAGGTTATTGCACTTTTTCATGGTACCTGTGAAAACCCACACCTAGACCAAAGAGAAACACGGTGGAAAACCCGATTGCGACTGCTAGGTTACCCTCTTGGTAAAATCGAAACGCCCCAAGGAGTAGGAATAATTCCATCAACAAAAATGCAGTTCTACGCATTTTTGTGCCTATTCGCTGTTGGAGTTCCTGTTTAGAAGAATTTTTAAAAGCTTTAAAAAGGCGAAGGAAAAAGGGAATCAGGATGCTGACTCCCAAAAGACCTGCTACGAAATATCCATAGAAAGTAGGATATGAAGTAGATAGGTACCAAAGGGGAATCACGATGAGACTCACGGAAAGGAGAAGGGCTAAGAGAAAGAGAAGGACTTTTCCTAAAAGGGTTAAGAACCATCCATACCCTAAAAGGCAGTCACGGAACAAGCGGTGAAGCCTAAGGTTTCGTTTTTGTGGTTTCAAGGTTTTCTCTTGCTTCGCGGTAAAGTTTTGCATCCAGGGGTCTCCCTGATTTTTCAGCGGCTTCTTCCAACCGTTTCAAGGATCGTTCCATTCCCGAGCGATGATTCAGCGCTCTGTAAACCAGGAAGGATCGAGAATAGAGATCGAACGCTTCTGTCTGATTGCCGGTTTTTTCTTTCAAAAATCCTAACAGGAGAAGGTCCTGTGCGATACCTATGCTATTCTCCATCTGTTTATCATATTTAAGGGCAGCCTCCGCATCGTTAATCGCTTGAAGGAGGTTACCCTTGCTTTGGCGGATCAGGGCAAATAGGTAATAGTTAGAAGCTAATTCCCCATAGTTTTTCAGTTCGAGGTTAATGGCTACTGCCTGCGATACCGCTTGTTCTGCCTCCTGGAATCTTTTAAGAGCCTGTAAAGCCGCCCCTAGATTGTGATAGTACACACTATGCTCTATTGTCCAAGGAGGAGTTTGGGGAATCAGACTTCGGTACTCTTCTAGCAGAGAATGAGCTTTAGAAGCGATTCCCCCTTGTAGATATATTCCTGCAAGGTGATTCACGGTTTGTAAAATGAACCGATCCTTTCGACTTGTTTTTGCGATATCCAGGGCGAAAACAACATGGGCTTCCGCTTCAGCAGGCATTCCAAGCTGAAGGTAGGTTTTCCCCAGAGCATTGTAAGCTCCGATGATTCCTTCTGTATCGTCTACCGAGGAAAAATAGTTTTTTGCCAACAAGTACAGTTGAAGGGCTTGTTGATAATCCGTATCCTGATAGTAACGGTTTCCAAACTCCATGTACTGGGTGGCCAGGTTACGCTTGTCGAACACCTCTTCCTTGGGTGGGGGCGCGGACGAACAAGCCCCCAAGATTATAAGAACCATTGGAATCCAGTTTCTCATGGTCAAAATTCCTCCATCCTGTATCCTTTCTGCGTAGTCGGGATGGGTTGTTTGGGAGGAATTCCACCCCGAAGAAAGGGATTGTTCCGCAAGCCTTCCAGCACGTCCTGACCTTTGCGGATCGCTTGTCTTCCTTCCTCAAGAGCCCCCAGAATGCGGGGTTGAGTGGTATTGAGAAAAGAGGAAAACTGACGCAATTCTGCCAGATTGGCGTGGACTTCCTTCAAGATCCCTTCGACCTGATCAAATAATCGATTATTATCATCGAAAAAGGTTGCCAGAGAACCCTTTGGATCCAGTAGTTTCTGGACCAACCCCGTGGGATCTTTCAACACTTCCGTACCTTCCTTGAGATTGCTGGTGATTTCGGTAAGATTCGTGGTGATTCCCGTGGCATTCGCCAAGAGCTGGTCGATGGACTGGCTTAGGCTCTTTGTGGTGGACGCGATATTTTCCGTGATCTTCTCCGATTGACGGAGAGTACCCGCCAAGGGGCTGGGTCCTTTCCCTTCCAGGGAAGCGGTGACGGTACCCAATAGGGTATTGACGGAAACCAGCACCCTATTGAGGTTTTCCAGGATGGGGTCTATCTCTCCCAACAGGCGAGTAACGGCGTCCTCTGTCTTGGGAATCTCCACTAGTTTGGCTTCCAAAAGATACTTCCCTTCGGGGGTATCGAGGGAAGGGATGAAGGAGTTCTCTGGAATGGGTTCGGTGGGCTTCTTCCCCTGATGAAACACGAGGCCCCCTCCTAATCCAAGGGGATTGGATTGCAGTTGCAGGATAGAGTTTTCGTATACCTTAGGGTAGAAGGTATCCTGTATGTAAAAATCGATCTCAACGGCATTCTCGGGGGTAAGGGAAAGTTTCGTGATCTTACCAATGGTGAACCCTTTGAATGTGATAGGCATCCCTACACTCAATCCATTGGCAGATGGGAATCGACTTTTGAAATAGTAATTCTTCGCAAACCACCGTTGATTGATTCCCATCAATACCAGGACAACGGTGATGAATAGCACTCCTATGATGACGAAGACTCCCACGATCTGGCTGGCAAATCGGATTTTAAACTTCATAGGCATTACTCCGTATTAGAATCCTGTAGTAGTTCCAGGATATCGGTATCGTACACCGCTGCTTCACTCAAGACTTCAGAAATGACCTCAATCACTTCTGGGTTCTTGCTCCGCACTACTTCTTTGAAAGACCCCTGTTCTACGATTTTCCCTCCCTTCAGAACTACCAATCGGTCGGCCAACTGGGAAGTCAGTTCCGGACTATGGGTGGCGATGATAAGGGTTTTCCCCTCTTGTTTTTGAGATTTTAGAGTCCGGAGAATTCGTTCGACAGTGACATTGTCCAGAAAACTGGTAGGTTCATCCAGAAACAGGATGGAAGGTTCCAGCACCAAAGCTCGAAGGAGGGAAATGAGTTTCCTTTCCCCGGCAGAAAGTTGAGCCGGTCTGAACTGGGGATTGTCTTGGAAATCGAACTCGTCAAGAATCCTGCGTATCTTTCGATCCAACTGTTCTATCGGTGTTTTTCGGCGGTGGAACTGGAGGGGTAGAAGCAGGTTCTGGTATACCGTTAGGTTTGACCATAAAGCCGCGTCCTGAAAGGCAAATCCACATTGGCTCCGAAACTCGAGGAGTTCCTTTTCGTTTATCTTTGCGAGAGGAGTTCCGTTAACCCGCACTACTCCCTCATCGGGCCACAGGATTCCTGCTGCCACTTTAAGAAGGGAAGACCTACCACTTCCGGAGAAACCCATCACCACCGTGCATTGATGAAAGAGAAAGGTGACGGAAACCGAATCTAGGATCTTTAGATTTCCGCCGTAGAGACTCACTGTCTCCAGGGCGATACCAGTGTTTTCTCCTTCAAACATAGTACACCAGCGTAATCAGCGCATCAGCTAAGATGCAGAGGATGAAACTCCTGCCTACCGCTTTAATAGCTACCTGTGGGATCTCCGTGGTAGAACGTTCCACTTTGAACCCGTAGTAGGTGGCCGTGGTAGATATAATGACTCCAAAGGTAATGCTCTTTACGAGAGAGGATAGGACGTCCTGGGTCTTTAGGGTATTCAGCAGGTTGTACAGGTATTCCTGCATCTGTAGAGGATAGATGAACTGGGTGACGAGGAAGGAGCCTAATAATCCAAACAGGTTGAAATAGAGATTCAACAAGACCAACGAAATCGTGACCCCGAGGAATCGTGGAACGATCAGGTAAGCGATAGGATTAATGCCAAAGGATATGTAGGCTTCGATCTCATGGGATACGATGGCGTTCCCCAACTCCGTTGCGATGGCTGTTCCAGATCGAGCGATGATGATGAAGGCGGTAAGGATGGGCCCCAGTTCTCGAGTGATAATAGTGATCAGGATAGTGTACACGAGCTTTCCCTGCCCAAATTGGGGAAGGATGCTGGAACCTTGTACGATGATCACCACTCCCAATGCCAAGGAAATAATGGCAATCACGCCAAGGGCTTCAACCCCCGTGAACAGGATTTGCATTACCAGGACCCGGTACCCGTATCCGAATTGCCTTTTTCGAATGAATCGTCCTGTTTCAATGAGGATCTCCCAGAAATAGCCAGCCGCGTAGAACGATTGGGATATTCCCACCAAAACGCGGTTACCAATCTGTTCCAAGATCCTGCTCATACCTTCAGTATATCACAAGAGTTGGGAAGGAAGGGTAGGGAAAAGGAATCTTCGATCCACATCCCTTCGGAAGTCCGGCCAAGGGACCGTTCGGGGATAGAGGGGCCATGGAAATCAGAACCTGCACTGACTAGAAGTCCTAACCGCTCTGCTAGGGCTACCCATTTGGCCCCTTCCGCCTTTGTGACCCTGGGATGGTAGGCTTCTACCCCATCGATTCCCATGTCCTTGTAGGACCGAAGGACGCTTTCTACCTGTTGAGGTCCGAGGGATAAAGTATCCGGATGGGCGATGATAGCTTTTCCCCCTCCCGAATGGATCAGGTCTACCCCTTCCCTTAGGGAGGGAGCCTTTTTCTTGGCATAATAGGGCTTTCCCGGTGAAATGAACCGGTGAAAAGCGTCCTCGATGGAATAGGCGATTCCCTTTTGCACTAGGTATTGGGCGATGTGAGGTCTTCCCACGATATCTCCCCCCGCTAACTTTTTGATCTCATCGTATTCTACGAGAATTCCATCGGCTTGCATTTTGGCAAGAATGAGCAGGTTTCGTTCCAGGCGCTGCGCTTGAAGAGCCTGTAGTTTTTTACAGAAAGCGCCTTTCCAGTCCCAGATCCCCAGCCCCAGTAGATGGAACTCTCCCCCTTCGTAATCGATTTCGATTTCTATGCCTGGAATAAAGGTAATGCCTTTTTCTCTGCAGGCCCTTTCTCCTTCCAGTAGACCATTGATGGTGTCGTGATCCGTTATGGCCAATACGCTCAGTTGTAGTCGGACAGCTTCTTCCACCAATTGTGCAGGAGTATAGGTTCCATCCGAAGCACTGGTATGGGTATGCAGATCTATCACGCGAACCATTGCACCGGAAAAACTCTTTTCCGTCAAGGCGTTGAGAAAAAATGTTCCGTTTTTAAGTCCTTTCGCCGATACTAGAAAGCGTGGAATACTCACTTACCAAGGCAACAGTGGTACTCAATTCGACCCATGTCCTACATCAGCCTATTGTCATAAAAGGAAGGAGAATCTCAGCTTTAGGAAAAGTTGAAGGGATTCCGATCGATCTAGGAAACGAGTACATCGTGTATCCTGCCCTAATCAATATTCATGATCACCTCCGAGGAGATTACCTTCCCAGGGTGGGACCTCCTGAAGGAACCTTCTATTTAAATTGGTCTGAATGGGACAAGGATTTAAAAACTTCTTCCGTATTCCAGGAACGAGCAAATATCTCCTTAATGGATTCCTATCTGTTGGGAGCGTACAAGAACCTTTTTGGAGGAGTCTGTACCGTAAACGATCATTTCCCCCATGAGTTCAACGAGCCCTTTCTGGACAAACTACCCATTCGGGTGATTCATGAGTATGCTCTTGCTCATGAGTGTTCTTCCTTCGATTTAAAATGGGGGGACGGGATCGTAACCGAGCATCGAAGGGCTCTTAAACGGGGTCATCCTTTCATTACGCATCTAGAGGAAGGGTTCGATGAAGAATCCCAACGGGGAATCGAAATCCTATTGGAGACAGGAAGTCTAGATGAGCATACTGTCTTGATCCATTGCATTGGGTTTTCCGATGAAGACATCCGAAAAGTTAAGAAGGCTGGAGCCCATGTGGTTTGGTGTCCAGCTTCCAACATGTTCATGTTCAATGTAACCTGTAAGATTCGAAAGATTCTGCGAGAGGGCGTAAATGTGAGCATTGGAACCGATTCCACCCATACAGGTTCCATAAACTTATTGGAGGAATTGCGGTACGCTCGATCAATCTACCGAACCATGTATGGAGAGGATCTTCCTGCTCGGACACTTTTCGAGATGGTGACGCAGAATCCCGCAAAGGCTTTGCGTATGGCGGATTCGATAGGTACTATAGAAATAGGTAAGTGGGCAGATCTTTTGGTAGTGAAACGGCTTGAAGAGGATCCCTTCGAACAGTTGCCGAAGATGAACCTAGAAGATATCGAGCTTCTTGTGCTAGCGGGTGTACCCATCCTTGGTTCTGATCGATTTGTAGCTCTTTTCCAGACAAAAGAAAAAGATTATACTAGCATTACATTGAAAGGATGTAAGAGAACGGTCATAGGGGATCCAAAGGCGTTACTGCAACGGGTACGGGAAAAGGTCGGCTTCGCAAAGGTCCTAGACTACATGCCGTTGCAAGTTTAAATAGAGGAGACTATGGCACCAAAAGCGATGACTTTCAAAGCGAACTCAGTCATCTATTTCAAAGGGGACATCAGCGACAAGATCTACATCCTTAAGTCTGGCAAAGTGAGTATGAACTCGGAGGATATCGAAACTGGGCAGGAAGTACGGGATCTTATTCAGACAGGGGAGTTCTTCGGAGTAAAATCGGCCTTGGGGAAGTATCCTCGCGAGGAAAGTGCGGTGGTACTGAGTGATGCGGAAGTGATCCAATTCACTGTACCCGAGTTCGAACAATTCGTAGCCCAGAATACCCGGGTGATCATGAAGATGTTGAAGGTTTTTTCAAACCAACTTCGGAGGATCCACGCACGGGTTAGTAGTCTTCTAGTCACGGAAGAAAAGACCGACCCCGAGAGTGGTCTTTTCGGAATCGGACAGTACTACCTCAATAAAAAGATGTATGCTCAAGCTCTTTACGTGTTTCGTCGGTACTTGACCTACTATCCCTCCGGAAAGTTTGCCAAGGAAGCTGCCAATAACATTGCCTTGGCCGAGCAGTATGCCCAGAAGTATGGCCAAGGGAAAGGACCTGAAATCGGTTCATCTACCCCTATCCCCGATAAACGTCCTACGGGGCCGACTCCTGCAGCTGCGAGAGCGGAACTTTCAGATGTGGCCAAAGTCTACTACAACGGAGTGAGTTTGTTTGGCCAGAACAAGTTCCAGGAAGCTCTGGATGAGTTCAAGAAGGTAGCCGAACAGAAGGAAGACGAAGAGTATGCGGTAAAGGCTCTCTTCGAAATAGGAAGATGCCTATTCCAGCTGAAACAGTTCGACGCGGCCATTCGACAGTTCTCTGGATTGATTCAAAAGTACCCTAAATTACCGGATCTACCAGAGGCCCTCTATTACATCGGTCAATGCTACGAGGAAAAGGGGGAAGGAGATCGGGCGCTAGGCTTCTATAAGAAGATCCTCACCATGACGACGGAAGCCGATCCGGTACAACGAAAGGTGAAGAAAGCTTTACGAGCATTGGAGGAAAAGTCCAAATGAACCTGAATTTGGCAGCCTTCGAACGGTTCGCTGTCCGGTTTCAGAAAGGGGATATAATCTTTGTGGAGTACGAACCAGGGGACAGTTTCTACCTTATCCAGTCGGGACGGGTTCAAATCTCCAAAATCATGGGGAACATTGAGAAGACTCTGGATATTCTCTATCCGGGGGAAATCTTTGGTGAGATGGCAATTCTCGAGGAAGCTCCCCGCTCTGCCAATGCAATCGCTTTGGATAACGTGAAGGCCCTCGAGTTCAACCGAGCGAACTTCGAGATCCTCATGAGGGGAAATCCTGCGATTGCATTGAAACTTCTCAAGCTTTTTACCAAACGAATCTACGATCAGAGAAGACGTTTCATGATCCTTACCCTGGATGATATTCAGGCTCGAGTAATGGATGTGTTCTTGATGTTGGCAGAAACCGACGCGGGAGGGCAACAGGAAGGGGAAAAGCGGGAGTTCAAGACTACTATCGACGATATCGCCCATTGGGCAGGATTGCCTACCGAGAAGTGCAGGGAAGTAATCAACCACTTCATGAATCAACGACGGATCGAAGTGCTTCCGGATAAAATCATCGTAAAGAATCTGAACGAGTTTGCCCGGTTCGTGAACTCTCGGAGAAAGAATTTGGCAACCTAATTCCAACGCTTCCGTCGATCCTTTCAGGAGAACCTGTGGCAAAAGCGCATCGCCAGTATCACTGGAAAACCCAACGACATCTAAACCGATACAAGGAAATCATTTCCGTTTTGATTAAATACGGTTTCGGGGACATTCTCCAGCATCCGAAAGTTTTGGTCCGACCGGTAAATGTGATTCGAAACTTGAAGATTTCCCGCTGGGAACGAATCCGACGAGTATTGGAAGAACTAGGCATCACGTTTATAAAGTTGGGCCAACTATTGAGTAACCGACCTGACCTTCTTCCTCCGGAATTAGTCGAAGAACTTGAAAAACTCCAATCCGATGTCCCCCCGTTTCCCACGGAAGAGGCCATTCGTTTGATCGAAACGGAGTATGGTGTCCCCATCGAAAAGCGTTTTGTAGAGTTTTCGTCTTCACCCATTGCAGCCGCCTCCATAGCCCAGGTCCACACGGCTGTACTTCCTACAGGTGAGCCGGTAGTGGTAAAGGTCCAACGTCCAGGGTTGGAAGAAGTAATTCGAACCGATCTGGAAATCATGCGGACCTTCGCTCATCTGATCCAGGGGCTCTTTCTAAAGTCGGAGGCTATAAACCCTCTGGCAATCATCGATGAGTTCGGTCGTTCCTTGGAGAGGGAAATCGACTTTTGGGTAGAAGCTGCTCACATGGAGCGTTTCGCCAACCTGTTCGCAGAGAATCCTCATGTGTATGTTCCTCGGCTCTATAAGGACTATACAACCCGTCGGATTCTTGTAATGGAACGAATTCAGGGGATTCGGATTACCGATATTCCTGCCATACTTGCTTCCGGAAACCATCCCAAACGAATCGCCCGGTTTGGTGCAGAAATCGTGCTGGAGCAGGTTTTTCGGCATGGGTTCTTTCACGCGGATCCACACCCCGGGAACATATTCGTGCTGGAAAACGATCGAATCTGTTTCATTGACTTTGGGATGATGGGAGTGATTCTTCCGAGACACAGGGAAATTCTCAACGAGATCATGGTAGCCATGATCGATCGGGACGAGCGACGGATGGCCCGGGGACTGTTGGAATTGGCAAGCCGTAAAACGATCCCCAATCTATCGCAATTGGAATACGATCTGTATGAACTGTTGGAATTGTATGGGAACCGTCCCTTGAAAGATATTCGATTGGGAGAGCTCATCCAAAAACTACTCCGGTTGATTCTCTTCTATCATATCCCCTTGCCCCAGGGCTTCTTTCTTCTTTCCAAGGCGTTGGTAACCATCGAGGGAGTTGGTTTGCAACTGGATCCAGAGTTCAATTTGCTCCTCCAAATGGAACCCATCGTTAGAAAGATGTTCCGGATGGAGTTCTCGCCTGAATCGATATACCAGGAAGTAAGGCGGCAGTCGCTACAAGTAATTTCCCTTTTACGGAACTGGCCGTTCGATCTGAAGGAGATAGTTGAAAAGGTTAAAGAGGGTCGACTGGTTCTAGAACTAGATTCTAAGAACCTCATACCAATCCTCCGGGAATGGGATGTCATTTCCAATAGATTGAGCTTCTCCATTGTTCTGGCCGCATTAGTGGTGGGTTCTTCCATCGTAATAAACGCTCGAGTTCCTCCCCTATGGGGGGATTTTTCGGTGATAGGGGTACTAGGCTTTCTGGTAGCTGGCCTGATAGGCTTTTGGCTGATTCTATCGATCTTGAGGAAGAAAAAGATGTGAAAAGGGATGAAAGCCAGAAGTGGGAATCGAACCCACGACCCACGCTTTACGAGAGCGTTGCTCTGCCCCTGAGCTATTCTGGCGTACAATTCTATCCGTTGTGTTGGGATCTTACCAAACCACAGGGAGGGATGTCAATTCAACGAGCATGGTTTTACCGACGACTCTTTTGGTACATAATGAAAAGGTTTAGATCCTCGGCGCTTCCTCTGGCCGTACGGGTTTTCCATCCTTATAAACCAGGAAGTAGAGATCTGGTGTTTGATTGTATGGGTTTACTCCCAAAGTACCAATTCGCTGACCTTTCTCTACTAAATCACCAGGTTCCACGTTGGTAGTTTCGTTGCCAGCGTACACATAGAGGTATCCTTGGTCGGACTGAATGATCACCACTTTTCCGAACCCCCGATAGGGTCCCACCCAAGCTACCTTTCCAGAGGACACGGAATACACGGGGTCCCCTGCTTTGCCTTGGAACGAAATTCCCTCCAGTTTCCCGGTAAGTTCCTTTCGGGTTCCTGGATGGGGCCAGTAAATGTTCTTTGTCGGGGATAAACTCTCTTTTGAACTGATCGTACTAACTCCGGTTCCTGATGGTTCTCCGGGTAAACTTTTTTTCTGTACAGGATCTTCAGGCCGCTGTTTTACGATCTTCTCGGTAGGCGGGGAAGAGGGGGCTTTGTCTTTCGCGATAATTGAGGTTTGAGAAGTGTCTGTATTCTTGCCACTTTCCAGGGGTTTAGGAACGTACAAGGTGTTCCCCGGTTTGATGATCGTCTGAGGCTGAAGATTGTTAAGGGAAAGGATGACTTCTACCTTGACTCCTAGTCTTCGGGCAATCCCGTACAGGGTATCTCCCTTTTGTACCACATACAAATGGGGAATAAGAAGATTCGTTCCCACCCTCACTTTGGAAGGATCGCTGATTCCATTGGCTTTCAGGATCGCTTCTAGGGGAACTTTGAACTGTCGGGATATGCTGTAGAGAGTCTCCCCCTCTTTAATCTGATACTGAAAAGTTTCCTGTGCGTGCAGAGCAAGAGAGAACAGGAAAAAGAACATGAGAACGCAGAGTCCAAACAAACCGATGTATCCACCCTCAGGATTTTTCATAGGTATTAATACCATCGGTGTTTCGGAAGAGATCTTTTAGATGAACTTAGTACCCCGAAGCTTGTGGGGCAGAGCTCGCAGATGGTGTACCTCCAGGAGTACGTGACGCTGAGGCGGAAGGGGAGGATGCGCGAGGCGCAGAAGCGCAGGCGGGAGGAGGCAGAGCGGGGGTGGCGGGCGGAT
>Ga0067045_1028020_pt1 | contig 46178 bp, 42 predicted proteins | sample TerdegcTABiofilm_FD_59184 | JGI IMG/M metagenome (GOLD analysis project Ga0067045, IMG submission 59184) | Combined Assembly of (Gp0054472, Gp0054536) Wastewater bioreactor microbial communities from Singapore -Terephthalate degrading...
GGCAGGTTTCCATACCTGCCCTACGCCTCTGGAACCGCGAATAACGCCAATCCAAGCGAATGGGAAACAGTAGGGCAGGTTTCCATACCTGCCCCTGCCTCTGGAACCGCGAATAACGCCAATCCAAGCGAATGGGAAACAGTAGGGCAGGTTTCCATACCTGCCCTACGCCTCTGGAACCGCGAATAACGCCAATCCGAGCGAATGGGGAACAGTAGGGCAGGTTTCCATACCTGCCCCCTGCCTCTGGAACCGCGAATAACACGAATCCACGCGAATAGGAAAGACGAGATTGCTTAGCGTAGGGCAGGTTCCCATACCTGCCCCTGCCCCCGGCGGCCAAGGAAAGCCGCCCTACGAACTACGCGCGCTATCCACGAATAACGCGAACACAAGGCGCGGCGGCTCCCGAAAGCGCGTCGCACCTCGGTCGCCAACACAGGACGCAGCCAATCCCGCGGTGCGAATGTTTGACATCTTTTCGCTCATTCCGTATAATGGCCTTGTAAGCCCGCCTGCAACAACCGACGGGCGCATAACGCGAGGTCAGGAGGCCACTTTGAGGGGATTCGTCTCCGAGAGGCCGCCAGTCCTCGTAACGTCAGCGTGGGCTGTTCCGGGGATGCGGCTACATTCGCTATCAAGGGTCTTGCGGAGCGAGGATGGTTGAGTGCACGTGGATTGTAGCGCGGCGCGAACGACAGACCATGAGCGGCCCTTGCTGACCACAGCGGGGCCGTTTTCTATCCCTGGAGCGGCTCCATCTCGGAATGGAATACCGGCCGCCAGCGCGCCTTTGCCGCCCACGGCAGAAGCGCCCTGCTCCGGCCTATGGGAAGCGAGGTGAAACACAGTTGGCTACCGTTACACTGCGATCTGGAGAGTCATACGAGGACTTGCTCCGGCGGTTCCGCAAGCAGGTAACTGAGGACAAAATCCTCAGCGTGTACCGCCAGAAGCGCTGGTATGTCTCCAAGAGCGAACTGAAGCGCAAGGCCAAACGGCGCGGCCTGCGCAAGATGCGTCAACAGCAGCGACGCATGGCCCGCCGCCTGGAGTAGCACAGGGCGTCGGCCTTGCAGGAAGAGCGAGGTTGCGAGCGCGAAAGCAGCGGTGCGACCTGATGGCCCGCGCGGTGCGCCTGTATGACACGCCGAAAATCAAACCCAGCAACTGAAGTCCCTGGGCTTCGCGCAGCCCGATACCGACGGGAGATCGTCGCCGTCCTTCTGGTTGCCCTGGGGTTGGTTACCTTGCTCAGCCTCCTTTCCATCACCCGAGGCGCGTGGATCAATTGGTGGGCTCAATGGCTCCGTCGCGTCTTCGGGTGGGGCGCTTTTCTGGTAGGCGCAGCCTTTGCGGCTACCGGCGTCTCCCTTATGAAACCACGCGTGTGGGAACATCTGTCCCAGCAATGGGATACCGTGGTGGGTTTGGAATTATTGTTCCTGGGCCTGCTGGGCGTGTTCCACCTGCTCGGCGGCGGGCAAGACCCGCTGGCGGCGGCCGACATGGGGCAGGGTGGCGGGTACGTGGGCTGGGCCATCACCCGCCTGCTCGCCTCGGCCGTCGGGACAGCAGGGGCCTGGCTGATTCTCGCGGTCGTGTTGACAGGCGGCGCGGTGCTGGGTCTGGGCCTGAGTCCCCAGCACCTAGCCGCGGCACGGCAGGCCGCCGCAAGGCTCGCCGAGGCGATGCGCGGTCGCCTGCGTCGGCGCGGGGCCGAGGAGCCGGTGGTGAACCTCCCGCCGCAGCCGGCTCCACGGAAGCGTCCGGCCCTGCCCAAGGCCAAGGCAGCGGCCAAGCCCGAGGTGGAGCCTGAGCCAGCGCCCCAGCCGCGGGTGCGGCGGGCGAAGAACCTCCCGCCGATTGACCTGCTGGACCCTGGCTCGCCGCAGAAGTTCAGCGAGACCGACGCGCGAATCCGCGCGGCCATCATAGAGGAGACGCTGGCTTCCTTCGGCGTGCCGGCCAGGGTGGTGGAAATCAACGTCGGGCCGGTGGTAACGCAATTCGGCGTGGAGCCCGGCTACATAGATGCTCCCGGCTCCAACGGCCACGTTCGGCAGCGCAAGGTGCGGGTGAGCAAGATTTACGGGCTGGCCAATGATTTAGCGCTGGCCTTGGCCGCCGCGCCGATTCGGATTGAGGCCCCGGTGCCCGGGAAATCGCTGGTGGGCATAGAGGTCCCGAACGCCGACGTAAGCCTGGTGTCGCTGCGGTCGGTGTTGGAGTCCGACGCCTTCCGCAAGAGCAAAGGCCGGCTGAAGATCGCGCTGGGGCATAACGTGTCGGGCAAGCCAGTATTCGCGGACCTGGCCGAGATGCCGCACCTGCTCATCGCCGGCGCGACGGGTTCGGGCAAGTCTGTGTGCATCAACGCCATCGTCTCGTCGCTGATCTTCAACAACGGGCCGGATGCCGTCCGCCTGGTCATGATAGACCCGAAGATGGTGGAACTGACCCGATACAACGGGCTGCCCCACCTCATCGGGCCGGTGGTGGTGGAGTTGGAGTCGGCTGTGGCGGCGCTTCGGTGGGTTACCTTCCAGATGGACGAGCGTTACCGCAAGTTCGCGGCCGAGAAGGCGCGCCACCTGGAGGACTACAACCGCCGGCAGATGGCGCAGGGCCAGGACCCGTTGCCGCGCATCGTGGTGGTGATTGACGAACTGGCCGACCTGATGATGATGAACCCCGAAGAGGTGGAGCGGTCGGTCTGTCGCATCGCCCAGATGGCGCGGGCTACGGGCATCCACCTGGTCATCGCTACCCAGCGCCCGTCGGTGGATGTGGTAACGGGCCTCATCAAGGCCAACTTCCCGGCCCGCATCTCGTTTGCGGTAACGTCGCAGGTGGATTCGCGGGTGATTCTGGACACGGCCGGCGCCGAGAAACTGCTGGGGCGCGGCGACATGCTGTTCATGGCGCCCGATTCCAGCCACCTGCAGCGGTTGCAGGGCTGCTTTGTCTCGGACCGCGAGGTGGACAATCTGGTGAAATTCTGGGTGGAGGCGCTGCCCGCCGAAGGCCCGCCGACGCCCGCGCCGTGGGCCTCGCTGGAAGAGGCCGAGGAGGAGGACGATCTGCTGGACCAGGCCATCGCGCTGGTGCGGCAGACCGGCACCGCGTCGGCGTCGCTCTTGCAGCGGCGGATGCGCATCGGGTACCCGCGGGCGGCGCGGCTGATTGACCTCATGGAAGAGCGCGGCATCATCGGGCCGCCCGAGGTCGGGGGCAAGCCCAGGGAAGTGCTGCTGGACGATTTTGACGAGTTCTCGGACAACGGGACATTGGATGCCGACGGCCCGCCGACCGGCGCGGGCCCAGGGACGCGCACATAGGCGCGCCGAATTTGAGGCAGGAGGTTGCATGGCGAAACAGGAAACGCGACAGGCGAAGAAAAAGGAAGTCATTGAGGCGCAAGGCACTGTGATAGAGACGCTGCCCAACGCCCAGTTCCGCGTTCAACTGGACTCTGGGCACGAGGTGCTCGCGCATATCTCCGGCAAGATTCGCATGTACTACATCCGCATCCTGCTGGGCGACCGCGTTCTGGTGGAATTATCCCCCTACGATTTGACCCGCGGGCGCATCGTGTACCGCTACAAGAAGTAGGCGGACGCGAATCCCTGCCCCGTGGCAGGGATGGCGACAAAACCCGCAGCGCCGCGGTCGCGGGGACGAGGTTCCCGCCTACCGTGGCGGGGCGCGCCGACACAGGGCCGTCTTGAAGTCAGCCGCTGGAGTGGCTGGCTTTCTTTTTGCCAGATCACGTAGGGGCGGGTCTCAGACCTACCCCTACCAGACCTGCCCCTACCCGCCCCTACGATTTGCGGCCACGGCGCAACCCGCGCCCGTATCCGCAGCCAACGCCGTGCGTTTGAAGCAGTGGAAACAAGCGGCGGGGTGTCTCCCGGGGTTGGCCCAACCTCTGTCCACGAATGCCCCCCAAGCATTCGGGCGGCAGGCGGCCTCCCTCCGCCCAACCAATCCTGGGAGACCCCCGCACGCGACCTCAAAGCATAGGAGGATCACGATGGAACGAAAACTCACTCGGTGCCTCTCGGTAATGGTGGCGATCGTGGCCGTGCTGGCGCTCCTGGTGCCCACGGCGCTGGCCGAAGGCCCATCGCCAGAACCCCCAGGGGACCCCTCGGTAACCTTCGTCGGCGTCATCCAGGCGAAGCACAGCGCCACGGAATGGGTGGTGTCGGGCGTAACGGTGCGGCTCAACGCGCAGACGGTGGTCAATGAGCAGGCCGGCCCCGCGGACGTGGGCGCAACCGTGCAGGTTGTCGGCGTTCGCCAGCCGGATCGCTCCGTGCTGGCGCGGATGATCAAGGTGCTCAGGCCTCCCATCCAGTTGCGGCCGGTGCACTTCGCCGCGCCCATCGTGGCGCTGCCCCCCGATGGCGTGCTGGGCGAATGGACGGTGGGCACGGAGACGGTCGTCGTGTCCGACAAGACCCGGTTGCTGCCCGATGGCGTCGTGCCTGCGGTGGGGGACATCGCCGACGTAACGGGCTTCCGGACGAGCGACGGCAAGGTGGATGCGCGGCTCATCCTCATCCGCAGGCCCAGCCAGGTGGAGGTGGAATTCTTCGGGCCGATCCAGAGCATCGGCGAGACCGAGTGGACGGTACGCAACGTGCGGGTGATCATCACCGCGACCACGGAGATCATCGGCACGCCGCAGGTGGGCCTCATCGCCGAGGTCAAGGGATTCCTGCAGCCCGACCGTTCCGTGGTGGCCACCCGCATTCGCGTGCGGGAGCCGCAGAGCGAGCCGGTCAGTTTCCAGGGGATCATCGTCAGCAAGTCCGGCGAGGAACTGCCGGCGGTGTGGGGCATACGGCCGCTCACGAGCACCGACCTGCTCCCCAGCGTCATCAGCGTAACGGTTACGGTCAGCACGACCATTGACGAGACGAAGGGGCCGGCGGATGTGGGCGCGCTGGTGCACGTCGTGGCGGTGCCGGTGAGCGTGAGCAGCGCCGCCGACGCCAATGCAGTGCTCGTGGCGCAGCGCATCAAGGTGCTCCGCCCGCCGCTGAACCAAGAGATCACGTTCGCGGGGCGCATTGACGAGATTCACGACGACTACTGGATCGTCCGCGGCATCCGCGTGCTCATCACGCCCGAGACGGTGATAGACGGGCTGCCCCCTGCCGTCGGGCTGATGGCGGAGGTTACCGGCACGCTGCGAACCGACCGCGTCGTGGAGGCCCGGCACATCACCGTCCGCGAGGCCGTGCCCGACATCATGGACTTCACCGGACGGGTCGTGCGGAAATCGCCCATCCCGGGCATCTGGCAGATCGCGCCCGACGGGACGCTGCCGGTCATCTACGACATCTGGGTTACGCCGTGGACAGTTATCGTTGGGCCGGTGGAGGTAGGCTCCCACGTGCGCGTCATCGCCATCCGCTCCGTGAGCGGGCACATGGTCGCCCTGAAGATTGAGGCCATACGCGCCACGACGGAATAGGCGAGGGGGAACGGGTCTCGTTGGCCGGGTGCGGCCCGCTACCGCACCCGGCATTTTGTTGGGGAGGAGCCATGCGTCGCAGCGTTGTCGTCGTGTCAGTCTTGTGCCTCGTGATCACCGCCGCCGTCCGCGCCCAGGTCGGCGCGCCGCTGCCCGCGTCGGTGGCCGAATGGTCCACGCCCATCGCCCTGGCGCCGGCCTCCGCCGGAATTGCGGATGTGGCGCTGGCGGTGTCCGACGGGGGCGTCGTGCACGTGGTCTGGGAGGATGACGGCCGCCTGTGGCACGCATACGGCGCGCCCGCCGTGAACCCCGTTGCCCATGAGGCGGCGCAAGGCGGTGGCCCTGCGCTTGTGGGCGGGCAGGGAGCCGCCGCGCATCTGGCCTTCGCCGCCCAACTGGGCGGGCAGTGGGATGTGTATGAATCCGACTGGGATGGGAGCGCGTGGTCTCTGCCCGTGAGCGCCATGCCAACGGATGGGGATTCGCTGTCGCCTGCCGCCGACAGGTTCGGGACGCTGCTGGCCGTGGCCTGGACCGAGCGCGGGGCCGCGTATGACGAGGTCTATCTCGCCACGCGCGACGGCGAAGCGCCGTGGACGGCCGGGGCCGTGCCCGGCGCTTCGGGCAGCGCGTCGGACGTGTGCCTGGACGCCCAGGGGACTCATGTGCTGTTCCAGGAGCGCGACCCGCGGACCGGGAAGCAGCAACTGTGGTACACGGTTCGGAGCGGCATGGAGTGGTCGCTGCCGGTCTCGGTCTCCAACGCGCCCGATTTCAACGCCTCGGCGGGGCATCTGGCGTGCCTGACGGGGCTGGCGCATGCCGTCTGGCAGCAGGACACCGGAGCGGGCTACCAAATCTACTATGCGTCGCGCTCGGCGTCGGGCTGGGGCAGCGCCGTCGGCGTCTCGGGCGCGGGCGACGCCTGGGGGCCGGACCTGGCCCAGGGGAGCGACGGAAGCCTTCACCTCGCCTGGGCGCGGGCGGATTCGGTGGCGTACCGCCGATGGTTCGCGGGCGCGTGGGGCGCGACGGAGACCATCGGCGTATCCGGGACGCCCCTGGATGTGGCCGTGGGCGTGGCGCCCGATGGCACTGTGCACCTGGCCTGGGTGGCGCTGGGGACGGACGGCCTGGCGCGGGTGATGTACGCCTGGCGCGCAAGTGCATCGTCAACACCTACCCCCACGGCAACGCTCACCCGCACGCCGACGGCCACGAGGACCCCCACGGCGACGCCGACACGGACGGCGACCGCAACCCCGACGGCGACGGCCACGCAGACCCCCACGGCGACGCCGACGCGGACGGCAACGGCAACACCGTCGGCCACGGCCACGAGGACCCCCACGGCGACGCCGACGCGGACGGCGACCAGGCCGCCCGTGGCGAAGCGGGTCTTCCTGCCGGCGGTGTTCCGCGGCCCGCGCTAGCCCCGCTTGCGCAGGTACCGCTGGAGCAAGAGATAGCCCAGGGCCGTGCTCAAGGCGAGGCCACCCGCCGCGAACCACAGGGCCACTTTGAACCCCGCATCGTACATCGCGCCGCCCAGCGCGGGGCCGATGCCATACGCCACGCCCCACGTGAGGGCCAGAAGCCCCATGTAGCGCCCGCGCATCTCGGCTGGCGAAAGGTCGGCGGTGAAGGCGTTGGCCGTGGGTGAGACCACCATCTCGCCCAGGGTGTAGATGACCGAGCACGCGATGAACCCGGGGAACGCCGACACCAACCCGATGGCTCCCACGCCCACACCGTACAGGGCCGCGCCGAGCGCCAGGGTCGGCAGCCGCGGCCAGCGCGCGATGGCGCGGGTGATGGCCATCTGGAGCGCCACCACCATCGCCGCGTTGGTGGTCATGACCCACCCGAAGTAGCGTTCGCCCAGCCCCAGCGATTCCTTCATGTGCACCGGCAAGTTCGTCGTTACCTGAGCGTAGGCCACTGCGGTCAAAAGCCCCAGCACGCAGAAGAGCATGAACGGCGCGTCGCGAAAGACCGGGCCGAATCCGCCCGATGGGCTGTTGCTGGCGTGCGCTCGGGCGGCGTCGGTCAGGGTCTCGCGCACCAGGAACCACGTTACGACGAACACCGCCAGCGAGGCCGACGCCGCCAGGCCGAAGGAGAGCAGGTACGAGACGCTGGCCAGGAACCCGCCGATGGCCGGGCCGATGGCGTAGCCCAGGTTGGTAGCGACGCGCAGCATGCTGTAGGCTTCAGCCCGCTGGCTTGGCTGGGTCAAATCGGCGATCATGGCGTCTCGCGCGGGCTGGGACAGGGGACTTGTGAGGCCGATGGCTGCGGCCAGCAAGACGGCCTGCCCGTACGTGGAGGCCAACCCGATCAGGAGCAGCACAACGCTTGTGGACGCCAGGCTGACGAGCATGACCGACCGTCGCCCGAATCGGTCGGCGATGAACCCGCCCAGCAAGCCGGCAAGCAGGCCGGCAACGGCGTTGGCGGTGAGCACGAGCCCCACCTGTAGCAGGGGGATTCCAAACCGCTGTCGGAGGTAGAGGGTCAGAAACGGGAACACCAGCGCGCTTCCGAGGGAGTTGATGAACCCGCCCCCTACGAGCACCCACAACTGGGTGGGGAAGGAACGGTAGTACGCACGCGGCTGGGGCTGCATCAGGTTGCCCCTCGCGTGTGCGGGGTCGCCCAGGGCTGCGGCGCAGGCGGGTTCGCGCTCATAGTTCCACCTGGCGGAAGGCAAGCCAGGCCGCCACCCAACAGGCCACGGCGATGACCAGCGCGCTGATGAAGCCGCCCCACGCCATCTGGGGCGCGCCGTTGCCCGCGGCCAGGGCCCGCCCCAGCAGGTCGCCCGGCAGGTACGGGGCCAGTCGCGGGATCGCGCCGAGCAGGCTGATGAGCAGGTAGCCGCCAAAGCCCACGGCTGCCGACACCGCCAGGCTCTTCGTCAGGGTGCTGCCCAGGAACGTGATCGCCAGGAGCGCGGTGAGGTACACGCCGACCAGCGCCGCCATAACCGCGCAGCGGCCCAACGGCAGCGGGCCGAGCAGAAGCCACGTGTAGTACGCGTGGGCCATCGCCGCCAGCGCCAGCGCGGCCCACGTTACGATCAGCAGCGCCAGCGCCTTGGACAGCAGGAACGCCCCGCGCGGCACGGGCTTGCTCAAGGTGAAGGCCACCGTCCCCTTGTCCCGCTCGCGGGAGACCGCGCCCATGGCGATGAGAATCAGCACGATGGCCCCGATTTGCGACATGTTCTTGACGAACTGTGCGTTGGCATCGGCCACAGTGGGCGGGGGCAACTGGATGACCATCCCCTGCGTGTCCAACGTGGCGAGGATGTCGGGCATGTAGCGCGCCGCCGCGGGCGACAGTATCCCAAAGACCACGAACACGACGCCGAGAACCACGGCGCGGTAGGTCCGCCAGTACTCCAGGAGTTCCTTCTTCAAGAGAGTCCCAAGCCGCATGGTCATGCACCTCCCGAGGCATGGCGTCCGCCGGGTTCGCGGCCCAGCACCCGCAGGAAGACATCTTCCAGGCTGGACATCCCCACTTCGTAGCGGAGGAGGATGGCGGGGCTGGACGCGATGATTGCGGGCAGTTGGCGGCGCGCGGTCTCCTCGTCGGTCGCGAACACGCGCAGGCAGTCGTTGGCGCGCTCCACGCGATCGGCCCAGGGCAGCGATTCCAGTCGGGCGTGCAGCGCGCGAATGTCGGGTTCTTCGCCGGCCACCACCGCCGTGAACACCGGCACGGCATAGCGGCGGCGCAACTCCTCTTGATCGGCCACGGCAAGGAGCCGCCCGCGGTCTATGATGGCGACGGTATCGCACGTCCGCTCCACGTCGGCGAGGATATGCGTGGACATGAAGATGGTGATGCCGTCGTGGACGCGCAGCCGCCGGATGAGCGCCAGCACCTCGTGCCGCCCGATGGGGTCCAGCGCCGAGGCAGGCTCGTCCAGAATGAGCACCGGCGGGGCGTTGACCAGCGCCTGGGCCAGGCCCAGCCGTTGCCGCATCCCCCGCGAGAACCCGCCCACCTTGCGGCCGGCCACGGGTTTCAGCCCCACCAGGTCCAGCAGTTCCTCCACGCGCGGCTTGAGGGCGCGGTCGGGGATGCCGAACAGTCGCCCGGCATAGGTGAGCAGTTCCCGCGCCGTCATCCAGCCGTAGAACACGGGGTCTTCGGGCAGGTAGCCGAACAGCGCCCGCGCCTGCACGCGCTCCACCTGCACCTCCTGGCCCGCGATCCAGGCCCGGCCACCGGTGGGGCGGAGCAAGCCGGTCAGCAGTTTGATGGTCGTCGTCTTGCCCGCGCCGTTCGGCCCCAGGAACCCGAACACCGAGCCGCTCTTCACCTCAAGGTTCAGGTTGTCCACGGCGACAACTTTGCCGAATCGGCGCGTGAGGCCCTCGCAGCGAATGGCGACATCGGACATCGGCTATTCCTCGCGGCCTATCGCGAAGTACAGGATGGGGCCGACGAAACTCACGAGCATGACCAGCGCCCAGACCCACTTCTTGCCGCCGCGCACGGCGTCGCGCCGCGCCAGGTCCACGTACCCCAGCGCCATCAGCCCCACCTGCAACGCGACCAGCGGGGCCAACACGAGAGCGAGATTCTCCATAGTGTGTGCCTCCTTGCTCTATACGCCCGTTTGCTCACACCGCCTGCGGTCCGCCGTGGCGATCACTTCCAGCGCGTCAGGATCGCCTCGCGCTGGAACAGGTTGCTCCCCACGCGGATGACGAGAACATCCACCGCCGCCAGCACCACGGAGGCCAGGGCGAAGGTCTGCGTCGTGTACAGCACCTTGCCGAAGGTCTGCAACATGGCGAGGGCCACCACCGGCAGCACGATCAGCCCGCCGATCTGCTGAGCCACGCGGGTGTCGTTCACCCGCGAGGAGATCACGACGCCGATGGCCACGGACAGGATGCAGAACAGCGGTGCCATGACGAAGAACGCCAACCACCACATGGGCGACAGGAGCGCCCGCAAGAGCGCGGGCGTGGCCAGGAAGTAGGCCCCCGCCAGGAAGATGGCGAAGGCCGCCCATGTGGTCAGGAGCGCCGGCACCACCGCCGCCAGCGTCTTGCCCGCCAGGAGTTCGGTAACGCGGATGGGCGTCGCCAGCAGCGGCTCAAGGCTGCGCTGCTCCTTCTCCCCGATGATGCTGAAGGACGCAATCGTTACCGGAATGACCACAGGCATCATCAGGAACATCAGCACGAACTGGTTGAGCAACACGTACATCACCACTTCCTGCGGGGTGAGCCAGGGCAGCGCCGCGACGAATTGCGCGTACATGGCCAAGTCTTCGGGGTCCACCGGCTCGTTGCGCATGAAATACATCATGACCAGCGGCAGAATGGCCAGCAGGATGGGCGGAACCCCAATCGTGTAGAGGATGAGTTTGTTCTTGAGAATCTCGCGCCACTCTTTGCGGAATACGATGAGCGCTTTCCTCATTGCGTCTCCTCCCGTACCAGCGTCAGGTACACGTCCTCCAGCGAGTGCTTGACCTCGCTCACGTACTGCACTTTCGCGCCCGCGCGCACCAGGCGCTCCACGATGACGGGGTTCTGCGCGTCGGGGTCCGAGAGCGACACGAGAAGCCGATTGCCGTCCTGGTTGACATGGGAGATGAAGTCAAGGCCGCGCAAGGCGTCCACCAGTGCGGGCGTAACCTCCGCCAGTTGCACCACCGTTTGGCGGCCGAACAGGCCACGGCGCAGGCCGTCGGGCGTGTCCACGGCGATGAGGCGCTGGCGGATGACGCCGATGCGGTCGCTCAGCCGCTCGGCCTCGTCCAGGTTGTGCGTGCAGAGGAAGATGGTGCGGTTTTCGCTCTTCAGTTCCTCAATGAAATCGCGCACCGTCTTGGCCGACTCCGGATCCAGGGCGGCGGTCGGCTCGTCCAGGAACAGCAGGCGCGGCTCGTGAATCAGCGCGCGGGCGATGGCCACCTTCTGGCGCATGCCCTTGGAGAAGATGCCCACCGGCTCATCGCGCTTGTCCCACAGGCCCAACATCTGGAGATATTTGCGCACCTGGGCCTCCGGGTCCTGCACGTCGTACAGCCATGCGAAGTACAGCAGGTTTTCCCGTGCGCTGAGTTTCTCGTAGAGGCCCGGCGTCTCGGTCAGGATGCCGCAGATGCGGCGAATCTGCTGGTTGTCGCGCCCCAGTTCGTAGCCGTTGATGCGGGCCGTGCCCGACGTGGGGCGAATCAGGCACGCCAACATGCGCACCGTGGTCGTCTTGCCCGCGCCGTTCGGGCCGAGCAAGCCGAACACCTCGCCCTCTCGGACCTCTATCGTCAGCCCATCCACGGCCAGGTTGCCGCTGAACTTGCGACTCAATCCATGGGTTTCAATCATCATCGGAAATCCTCCACTTGTGGCGCGGTTCAGGCCCCGGCGGCGCGCAGCACGCGATCTACCTCATCCAGCGCGACGCGCGACGACAGGTCCAGCGAGATCGGAGCCACCGACACCACATGATCCACCGCCAAAGCCCAAATGTCCGAATCGGGTTCCAGCGTATCCATGTACAACTGGACTTCGTAGTCCACATAGACCGGCCTGGACAGGTCAGGGTTCGCGGGCGGCACCGGATAGTAGTAGCGCTGGCGGGACACCCGGGTAACGCGCCAGGGCGTGTCGGCGCTGGCGTCCTCGGGCACGTCCACCTTCAGGGCGTCCACATCCGCCGGCATCCTCCGGGCCAGCAACAATCGCCCGAACAATTCGGCGAAGTGCTGCGCCGCCGCGAAGTCCATCCCCTCCTCCGGATTGAAATGAAATCGCTTGTGCGTCTCGCGCGAGATGGCGAGGGCCGGGATGCCCATCGCCGCCGCCTCCAGCGCCGCGCCGACCGTGCCCGACGTCGTGATCTCCACGCCCAGGTTCTCGCCGTAGTTGATGCCCGAGATCACCAGGTCCACGGGCCTGTCGGCCAACACCAGCGCCCCGTAGGCGACCGTCTGGGCGGGCGTGCCGGGGATGGCGTAGGCGCGGACGGGCTGCCCGTCTACGGTGAGGGGCGCCGGCTCCAGCAGCAGGGGGCCGTTGCCGGGCGTGCCGCGTCCCGCGCCCGTCTGCTGCCCCGACGGCGCGGCCACCAGCACCTCGCCCAGCCGCAAGGCCGCCCGCACCGCCGCGCGCAGCCCAGGCGAGGCGATGCCGTCATCGTTGGTAACCAGGATCAGAGGCCGATTCGTGTTGTGTGCCATGAAAGCCCTCCTCGCGCGGATTATACGAGAATCGGCCTCTTTCTCCAACCGCGCGCCTGCGCCTGCGGCGCGAATCCGCTCGGAGGCGAATCTGCTAGAATGCGCAGACTGTGAGCGCCGTCGCGGGCCGCGATTGAGATTTGGATTCGGCTTCGTCTTGTGTTGGCGAGCCAGGTGCGACGCACTTCCGGAAGTACGTCGCACATGCGTGGCGGCTATGGAAAGCCGCCCTACGTGCTACGTTTATGCTCCGTTCGTGTGGATTCGCGTTATTCGTGGATAGGTCGGCCGCTACGCTCTGTTCCCCATTCGCGTGCATTCGCGCTATTCGTGGTTACACAGCGAGGGTAGAGCGTAGGGCAGGTTTCCATACCTGCCCGCAGGTCGGCGGCTACGGAAAGCCGCCCTACGAACCTCGTGTGCATTCGCGCGATTCGTGGATAACGACCGCAGTCCTACTTCAGGCGGCGCAGGAGGTCCTCGGCTAGCGCGGCGAAGCGGCCCCTGGGCTGCACGTCCAGCACCCGCGTCAGGTGGTACGTGGCCCTGGCGCGGTCGCCCAGGGCATAGTACAAACTGCCGGCGTGGTACTGCACCGAGGGGCTGGCGCCGTCCAGCCGCAGGGCGGTCTCCAGGGCCTCGCGCGCGCCGGCCAGGTCGTTGGACAGGAACAGCGCCCACCCCAGGGCGTCGTAGGCCGCGGGGTCATCGGGAAGGAGCGCGGTCGCTTTGCGGGCGGCAGCCACCCCATTGCCCGCAACGCCGGCCAGGTGCTCGGTGTAGAACTGCGCCAGGACCAGCCAGAAGCGCCCGTCCTGCGGCGAAAGTTCCGTGGCCTTCGTGTACCACGCCTCGGCCTCCGTGAACAGATTCTCGGCGGCATAGGCGTCGGCCAGCGCGACGCAGGCCGCGGCGTTCTTGGGGTCCAGGTTGAGGAGCGTGGCGTAGTGCGCCCGCGCGGCGGCGTAATGCCCTGCGGCGCGCTCCACCTCGCCCAGGAAGTACCAGACGAGGGGATACGCCGGCCAGCGCGACGCGGCATCTCGTAGGAGACCTGCGGCGCCGGCGTCGTCGCCGTCCAGGTGCAGGCAATAGGCGTAGTACGTCTGCGCCACGGGCGAGTCGGGGGCCAAATCCCGCGCCCGCCCGAACAATGCCCGCGCGGCCCGATGTTCGCCCATGGACAGCAGCGCCACGCCGACGCGCAGGTAGAAGTCGGGCGAGCCGGGCGGGTCGCCTGCGCTGAGGGCTGCCGTCAGGGGGAATGCCGATTCCACGCCCCGGACGAGCGCCGCCGCATCTTCGGGCTTGTCGTCCAGCAGGAGCAGGATGCCCGCGCGCACGCGAGCCTTCTCGTCCCATGGCGCCAGGCGCAAGGAGCGGCTGACGATGGGTTGCGCCTGCCGGAATTCCCCGCGCCGCCACAGATGCTCCGCGTAGCGGCCCAAGACCTGCGGGTCGCTCCAACCGGCCCGCACTGCCTCGGCCCAGAGGCGGCTGGCGCGGTAGGTGTCCTCCTCGGCCTCGGCCAGGCCGGCGAGCGCCCGCGCCCGCGTCCACGAACGCGCCGCCTGCGCGAGGGATTCGCGTGCGCCGTCCCATTCTTCCAGCGCGTTCTGCGCGGCGCCCAGGCGCAGGAGAATCGTGGCGCGGCCGGGGAGCGCAGCGGCGGCCTGCTCATACGCCTGGCGCGCAAGGGTGTACTCGCCCGCGCGAAGATGCCGGTCTCCGGCTTGCACCTGGCGCGCCACGCCCACGAGCGGATCCTGGGCGGCGAAGGCCAGCGCCACGAGAATCAGCGCGACGAAACCGGCCCTCCACCCGATGCGCCCCTTCGCCATGGCGGGCCGACCTCCTCATCGGGCCGTGCGGCCGCCGGCGATGGACAGCAGCGCCTGCTCCAGCGCCGGGCCAAGCGACTCGGCCGCGAACTCGGCCTGGGCGCGCGCGCGCAGCGCGGCTCCTATGGCTTGCGCATCGGCCGACGCCGCGAGTTCGGCCAGTTGGCGGGCCAGCGCGTCGGAGTCTCCCACGGGCGCGTAGCGGCCCCAATCGCCCAGGTACTCGCGGCTCACGGGCGAGTCAAACGCCACCGTCGGCAGGCGCATGGCCATGTAGTTCAGGAGTTTGCCATGCCCCTCGGTGTCCGACACCTTCGGCGCTACCGCCATGTCTCCGATGGAGAGGTAGCGCGGGGCATCGTCATAGGAGACCTTTCCCGTGAACGTAACCCGGGCCGCCACGCCCATCTCTTCGGCCAGGCGTCGGTATGCGTCGGCCCGGGGATAGCCCATGATGACGAAATGCGCGGGCGGGGCGTCGGCAGGCCAGGCGGCGATGGCGCGGAGAAGGTGATGGGTGCCCTGGTGGCGGCCCAGCAGGCCCAGGTACACGATGACCTTGCGGCCGGCGGGGATGCCCAGCGCGACTTTCAGTTCGCCCCGTGCGGCGTCGGGGAAACGGTCTGGGTCAAAGAAGGCCGTATCCACGCGGTCGGGGAAGGCCACAACCCGCGAGCAGTCGCCATCGCTGCGGAGCGCGGCCTCGGCGTGCCGCGAACTGCACAGGATCAGGTCGGCGCGACGGTGAATCCGCCGTTCCAGGCCGCGCACCAGGCGGTAAGCGGGTCGGCCCGGCTTCAGCCAGCCGTAGCCCGCCAGTTCGCCGGCCAGGCTTCCCTGGTAGTCAAAGGCCAGCGGCGCGCGCAGGCGGTTGGCGGCGGCCCGCCCGATGAGCGCCCCCTCGTGCAGGTAGCCGATGACCACGTCGGCGGGCCAACGCCGCGCCTGGGCGAAGGCGTGCGCCAGAAGCGAAGCGTCCAGCAGGATTTTCGCCGGGCGCGGGCCGATTTGCGGCCCTCGCATGGCGGGCCAGCCCCGCGCGCGAGACGTCCGAATGCCGGGCACGTCGCGGCCTGTGGGGTAGGTCAATAGCCGGATTTCGTGCCCGCGCTCTTGCAGGGCCGCGATCTGCTGCAGGATGCGCACATGGCAGCCATAGTCGGCGAAGAACGACGTGGGCGCCACCGCCAGGATGCGCAGGACACGCGACCGGTCCGCCATACTCCGCTACCCTCTGCCCGGACGCGATGATCGGGCGCTGTTCTGTTGCGGCGGGAGTTGCAGCCGACTCAATTCAGGCGCGCCCCTCTTTTGCCGTCTTCTCTCGCCACAGGCGCAGGCGGAATCGGAACAGTTCGCGGAACGCGCGCGTGATGACGCTCAACTTCGCGCCCGTCGGGCTTCCGGCCAGCCGAGGCAGATGGCTCACGGGGACCTCGGCGATGCGGTAGCCCGCGCGTTTGGCGCGCACCAGAAACTCTATGCTGAAGGTCGCGCCGCGCGAGTCCACGCGGATGTGGTCCAGGATTTCGCGGCGGAACAACTTGAAGGCGCAGTCAATGTCGCGCGCGGTGTAGCCAAACAGGATGGTGCACAGCGCAAACCAGCCGAAGGCGAACACCTTGCGCAGGAAGGGGTCCGCCCGCGGCGCCCGATAGCCCGCGATGATGTCGGCCTTGTCCGTCAGGGGCAACAACTTGCGGAGTTCCTCCACCCTGAACTGGCGGTCGGCGTCGGTGTAGAAGACCCACTCCTTGGTGGCGCTGGTGAAGCCGGTATGCACCGCCGCCCCGAACCCCTGGTTGACCGGATGGCGGACCAGGCGGACCTTCGGGTACTGCGCCTGCAACTCCAACACCCGCTCGGCTGTCCTATCCTTGCTGCCGTCGTCCACGATGATGATCTCGTAGTCGTCGGTGATGGACGCCAGGACCGGATCCAGCGCCTGCACCATGGGGCCCACGTTTTCCTCTTCGTTGTAGGCCGGCATCGCCGCCGAGATGCTGATCACGATTCCACCTCCTGGTTCGCGGCGTGAGTCGCCGCAAGCCGCGATTTCTGCGCGTGGGACATGCGCCGCAGGGTCGCCTCTCGCTTCAGCGCGGACGATGGGTCGGCGGCGCGTTCCCAATAGACCAGCCGCACGGGGCGGCGCGCCCGCGTGTACCGCGCGCCGGTCCCCGCGTTGTGCGCCGCGACCCGCGCGTTCAGGTTCACCGTCCAGCCGGTGTAGTAGGTGCCGTCGGCGCATTCCACGATGTACACGAAAGCCATATCAGCGCGTTGAGGGGCCTTTCTTGCCCTCGTCCTTGCGCGAGGGCGGCAGGCCCCCGCCCAGAATCGCCTGGCGCAGGAAACTGGTGCGCGGCGGCTCCGAGAGGCGCTGCTCGGCCCGATCCCACTCCTTGGCCGCGCGCTCTTTCATCCACGTGCGGCGCATCTCCAGCGCCTGGCGGAAGGACTCATCCAGGCCGTCCTCGTCGCCTTGCTCAATCTGGCGGCGGAGTTCGCCCAGCGCCCGCATGAACTCGTCAATCCAGCGCACGATGTTGGCCGAGTTGGCCTGGCAGGCGTGCCGATAGGCAGCGGAGTCGCCAGGCCCCAGGTAGGCTCCGGCCTCGTAGGCCGCGCCCGCCACCTTGCGCATCTCGCGCCAACTCGTGGCGCTCTGCGTCGCGCGCAGGAGCGCCGCCGCGATGACCAGGGGCAGGTGCTCGCCGCCGGCAATCAAGCCATCGTGTTCCGCCGCGTCCAGGAAGAAGGGCTGCGCCCCGATGAGCCGCACCAGGTCGGTCATGAAATCCAGCGCGATGGGCGCTGCCGTTGGCGACGGCGTGAGGCAGTACACGCCCCCGCTGAACAGGTCGGCGTCGGGTTCCAGGCCGGTCTTGCCCATCGGCAGGATGGGATTGCCGCCCACGAAGTTGACATGCTCCGGCAACAGTTCCTGCGCCCAGGCCATCACCGGCGCTTTCACATTGGCCGTGTCGGTGATGACCACGCCGGTCTTGAGGTAGGGCGCGATGGGCTTGAACGTGTCGTGGATGGCCGGCAGGGGCAGCGCCAGAATGATGGCGTCGGCGTCCTCCACGGCGGCGATGAGGTTCCATTCGGTCTTGTGGACCGCGCCTGCCTTGCCCGCGCTGCGCGAGATGCCCGGGTCCTTGTCGTGGCCGATGAGTTCGTATCCCGCATCGGCCTTGCGCAGCGCCAGACCCAGGGAAGTCCCCACAACTCCCAGTCCGATAATCGCAATCTTCGGTTTTGCCATATTTTCCTCCCCCAATCCCGTTCAACCCGCCCTGCGACGGGGCCGCGCCTCAAGCCGACTCGTCGGCCATGTGCAGGGCGATGATCCAGTCGTCCAGTCTGTTGCGCGGGGGCAAGGGCAGCGGCGCGTGGTGCCGACGGATGAGCGCCACGACGTCCGGCGAACTCCCCGCGCGTTCGGCCGCCTCCGCGCCAATCTCCGCGTGGCGAGCATACCCCCTGCGCGGGCCGGCTTCCGTCTGCGCGGCCCACAGCAGCACGTGCGCCACGCGCCGCCACAGGTTGGCGCGCACGAACGCCTTGCCCACATCGTGCAGGAGCGCGGCCTGCATGAGTTCCGCATCCTGCCAACCCTGGCGGCGCAGGCGGCTCAGCACATCCACGGCGTGCTCCTGGTCGTAGAGCGACATTTGGCGGAACAGCGCCAACTGCCCCGGCGACAGGTGCGCCTCCGCCACGGCGAGAAACGCATTCGGGTCGCGCCTGCGGAACGCCCGAAAGAACTGCCTGGCACGGTAGAGAGGCCGCACGCTCACCATCCCGCGATCAACTTCCAGAGCAAGTCCACGGGCTGGCCCATGATGGCCCCCAGCAGGCTGCGGCCCGTTACCCAACCCACCGCCAGCACGGCCAGCAGCACCATCGGGCCGTAGGCTTCTATCTGCGACAGGGCGCGGGTTACCCGTTGCACTGCCGGCGACCGTATGCTGGTCAGGATGCCCATGAGCACGCTGAACCCATCCAGCGGCGGCAGCGGGATGAGATTGAACACGGTCAGGATCACGTTTACGAAGGCCCACGTGGCCAATATCGTCAGCAGGGCGGGGGGCACGGCTCGCCCGAAAATCCGGTACGGCAGCATCAGGACGAAGGCGGTCAGCAGGTTGGACAGCGGCCCCGCGACCGACACCAACGCCATGCCCGTGCGCGGCCCGTACTTCAGCCGATACGGATTCACCGGCGTGGGCTTGCCCCACCCGATGCCGAAGCCAGACAGCGAACTCATGACGATCATCACAGTCCCCAACGGATCCAGGTGCTTGACGGGGTTCAGCGTAACGCGCCCCAACAATCGGGCCGTCGGATCCCCCAGTTTATCGGCGCTCCAGGCGTGGGCGCATTCGTGCACGTCTATGGCCAGCACAACGCCGATGAGGATCAACAAGATGTCACGGAAATCCGCCATGTCGCGTCGTTCTCCTTTCCACAGCGCATTATAACACAACTCGCCAGGGAGGGCAGAATTGACGGCTGGGGTGGGGGCTGGTACCATACGGCGCGGGGGGAATGGCCCCCTGTCATCCCCATCCCCCTTCTTGCCCCGCAGGCGGCGCGAGGAGGGGGAGTGGGGGGCGCTGTTACAACGGGAAGCGAGGAGGCATCGGCTCCATGGACGTTCAGATGGGCGACATCGTGCGCCTGCGCAAGCCCCATCCGTGCGGGGGGTACGAGTGGCGCGTGATGCGCGTGGGCGCCGACATCGGGCTGAAGTGCCAGACGTGCGGGCGCGTGGTGATGCTCCCGCGCGGTGAGTTTGAGCGACGGCTCAAGGCGGTCGTGTCGCGCTGGCCCGACAACAGGCCCCAAGGCATGTAGGATTCCCATGAGGAGACCAGCGGTCATGCTGATTACACCCGAGGAAGCCCGAAAATGGTACGGCGAAGACGACTCGGCCCACGACTTTGACCACGTGCTGCGGGTGCACGCGCTTGCGCTGCGCATCGCCCGCGCGGAGGGGGCCGACGTGGAAATCGTGTCGGCGGCGGCCCTGCTCCACGATGTGGCCAGGGCCGAGGCGGATCGGCTTGGGGCGTGCCACGCGGAGATGGGCGCGCGCCAGGCCCGCGAAATCCTGCGGGGGCATCCGCCCGACAAGGTGGAGGCCATCGCCGTCGCCATCGCCAGCCACCGCTTCCGCAATTCCGCCGAACCGCCGACGCTGGAGGCCAAGGTGCTCTACGACGCCGACAAACTGGATGCCATCGGTGCCATTGGGGTGGCGCGGGCCTATGCCATCGCGGGCAAGTGGAACCAGCGCCTGTGGTCGCCCTGGGCCGAGGTGGCCCACCTGGATGCGGGCGCCAGGGATCTCCACAACGCCGACCACACCCCCGTGCGCGAGTTTCAGGTCAAACTGGCCAAATTGAGAGATTCGCTGTACACCGATACGGCCCGCGCCATCGCCGAGAGCCGCCATCGGTACATGGCCGAGTTCTTCGCACGCCTGGAACAGGAGGTCGCCGGTGAACTCTGAAAGCGAGCGGCGCACGTTGCGCATTGAGAGCCTGGCGCACCTGGGGGCCGGCATCGCCCGCGACGGCGGCAAGGTCGTCTTCGTCCCGTACACGGCCCCCGGCGATGTGGTGCGGGCGCGCGTGATGGAGGAGAAGTCGCGTTTTGCGCGGGCCGTCCTGGAAGAGGTGCTGGAGCCGTCGCCGCACCGCGTGGAACCGCTGTGCCCGTATTTTGGCGACTGCGGCGGGTGCCAGTGGCAGCACGTGGCCTACCCGACACAATTGCAGTACAAGGCGCGCATCGTGGCCGAGCAGTTGGAACATGTGGGCAAACTGCCGGGCGTTGCGGTGCGCGAGATTGCGGGCATGAGCGACCCCTGGGGCTATCGCAACTCCGCCCGCCTCACGGTGGGCTCCGATGGGACCCTGGGGTTCCAGCGGTTTGAAAGCCACGACGTGGTCGGCGTGGAGGACTGCCTGATTCTCCATCCGTCGCTGCGGGATTTGCTTCGCCTGCTTGACGTGGAGTTCCCCGAACTCATGGCCCTGACCCTTCGCGTGGGCACGCGCACAGGCGAGCGCATGGTCGTGCTGGAGACGGCAGGCGACGAGCCGCCGGAGATTGAGGTGGACATCCCAGTTTCGTGTGCCCTGGCGTTGGAGGACGGGCGCGTGGCCACGCTCATCGGCGACACGGCCATCCACGAGGAGGTGGCCGGCCGACGCTACCGCATCTCGCCGACGAGTTTCTTCCAGGTGAACACCCGGGGAGCCGAGCGGCTGGTGGAGACCGTGGCCGAGGCGCTGGAGCCGCAGGGATGGGAGCGGCTGCTGGATTTGTACTGCGGCGTGGGGTTGTTCGGGCTGGCGCTGGCGGGCCGCGTGGGGGAGGTGGTGGGCGTGGAGAGCGCGCCCTCGGCGGTGGCCGATGCGGTCGCCAACGCCGAGGGGCTGGACAACGTCGCCATCGTGGAGGGGCCGGCCGAGGAGGCGCTGCCTGTCTTGCCCGGCGCGTTTGACCTGGCGGTGGTGGATCCGCCTCGCGGCGGCATCCATCCCCTGGCCCTGCGCGCCCTGGTGGAGAAGCGCCCTCGCCGCATCGCCTACGTCTCGTGCGAGCCAAGCACGCTGGCGCGGGACTGCGCGGCGCTTGTGGGCGCGGGCTACCGCCTGCGTTGGGTGCAGCCGGTGGACATGTTCCCGCAGACGTACCACATTGAAGCGGTGGCGCTCCTGGAGTGAAGCGGCGCGGCGTCCGGGGCTAAACCTCTGCGCTGATGGGGCGTTTGGATCGCGAACGACACGAAAGGGCGCGAAGGGCGCGAAAGTCGCGCGGGGCTAAACCCCCGCGCTCAAGGGGCAAAGCCCCTTCGGGGCTGAGGATAGCCCGCAGGGCTTCGCCCGTTCAGCCCGATGCTTCAGCGTCGGGCGTCATACCCTTCGTGCAGATTCGCGTTATTCGTGGATGGTCCCAGCCCACAGGGCCAACCTTGCGCGGCAAGCGGAGGGCCGGGGCGAGGATGGGTGAGGTGCGCGCTTCATTGAAACGCACGAGCCCAACTTGCACTTTTCGCCCGCCGATGCTATAATAGGCGCAGTTGGGCGAGTAGCTCAGTCGGTCAGAGCGCACGGTTCACATCCGTGAGGTCGTAGGTTCGAGCCCTATCTCGCCCACCTTCGGTCGCGAGGAATGCCCCTTCGCGACTTTTTTCTACCCCGTTGCGGGAGGTGCGCCATCGGACACACACTCCAGGCCAGCCTTTGGGTCGCGGGCTCCGTCCTGATCTACCTGGCCGCCTCGCTTGTCCTGGACACCGCAGAGACCAGCCCCGACGAGCCTTCGCACGCCTACCTGCTGCGGGCGCGGCGGCTGGGGTTGGATCGGCTGGCGGCGCTGGTGTACTACGTGGGCCTGCCCTACGGAGCCATGCTGGCGGGCGCCGCCGATTTCCCCATGCACCTCGGGCTGGCGGGCCTGGATTGGCCGGCATCGCTGGCCAGGGGCGCGGCGCTTGGGCTGATGCTGTTCGCGGGGGCGGGGGCCGTCGCCTGGTACGTTCGGCGCTGGCGTCCTCATGCACCGTCCAATCTCCGTGATCCGTCCCACCACGGCGATGCCTGGTTCCTGGCCCTCTGCCAGCAAGCGCATTGGGCCTTCTATCGGCTGCCCGGCATTCTGATCACGGGCGACTTCCTGCTCGGCACCTTCGTGGGCGCGACGCTGGCCCTGTTGGAGCGCGTGGGCGATCCGCGCTGGCGACGCCAGGCCACGGGCGGGGACACGGCCCTGGGCGCGTGGCTGGATGTGGCGCTCCTGGTCGGGATGTCGGCCTCGTTCTACTTCGTGCGCAATTTCTTCGTCCTGTGGGGTGTCCACACGCTGCTCATCTGGGCCATCCGGAAGATGCTCCGCTGACCGCCTGGGCCTGCGAGGGGAACAACAAAAGGGAGCGACGGGACTCGCTCCCTTGCGTGATGTTCGGGGAACGGGGCGGGTTCTATGCCAGGAGCAGGCTCAGGGCCACGAGCACGACCAGCATGACCAGCGCGATGATGCCCAGCCGCCGCAAATCCTTCAGCACGTAGTGATACTCCTGCTTGAAATCCACGGTCTGGCCGCGCTTGTAGGTCGTGGCGGCGGGGGCTTCCTGCTGGACGGGCGTCGCCGCTGCCTTCACCGGCCGCTCAAAGGATGTCTGTGGGACGCGCCGCTTCTGCGTCCGGCCTTTCTGCTGAAGTTTCCTCGTCTTTTTCGCCATGACATGTCCTCCGAAAGAATTATTGCACCAGCGCCGCAATCACAACGATGCGGTGCGTGTCTATCCGGTACGGGTAGCAGGTGATGAGCGTTAGAATCGGGTCGGGCGTCGGATCCATCACGTCCACCTGCGTTGGCTCAATGATGCGCTTCGCCACGACCTTGTAGCGGTACGGCTGCGAACCCGCGTACACGATGATCTCGTCTTCCAGTTCCAGTTTGTGCAGGTCGCGGAAGATCTCGCCGTAGATGTCGTCGTGGGCCGAGATGACGCAGTTGCCGCGTTCGCCCGGGTTGGCCGAGCCGATATGGTGGCCCGCGCCCTTCTTCAGTTGCTCCCACCCATCGCCTTCCACCACGCGCGCGTCCACGTTGATGGCCGGAATCACGATGCGCGTCGGCTGCTCAGGGCCTGGCGTGGGGATGGGCACCTGCACTTCGGGCGACACCAGATGCTGATACTGCGCGGGCACAGGCTCGCGCCCCGGCACCGGCGGCTCGTGCCCGCCAGGGAGCACCCGAACCTCTATGAGCGCAGTGGACGTGGGCGTGGGCCGATTGGAGCCGCTGGCCTCCACCACCTCGCGATTCAACTCCTGCAGGTTGAGCAGCGAACCCGCCAGGATGACCACGAGGCCGACCAGCGCCAGCACCTCAAGCGCCAGGAGCAACTGCTCGCGCACGCGCTTCATGTCCAGGCGGCGGCCCGACGGTTCGGGTTTGGGCCGCTCCGCGGGGGCTATCTGCGGCGTCGCGGCGTAGCCCTCGGCGCGCGGGGGCGGCGCGGGCGGCGGCTGGACGGCGGGCGCTGCCGGCTCGGCAGGTTGCACCACGCGCCCCTCCGAGGCCAGACGACGCAGCCGTTGCGCGCGCTCCTCCCGCTTCTTGAGGAGCAGCAGGCGCTCCAGTTCCTCTACGCTCAGTTCGTCAGCAGACCGTTTTCTACGAAACACGATCAGGCAATCCGTTCCACCTTCACATTGCGCTTGGCCAGTTCGGCGAAGAACGGTTCAGGCTCCAGGCAGCCTTCCGGCGCGAACACTCCCGCGGGCAACGTGCGCTGCGCCAGCATCACCGCGCCGATGGCCGCCGGTATGCCCGTGAGCCGTCCCATCTTGTCCACCGTCGTATAGGTGTAGCGCCGCTCCTGGCCGTCCTTGCGCCCGATGACGTCCACGCGCGCGCCCGAGAACGGCACGCCGCCCGCGCGGAAGATGCCCTCAATGGCATGGATGACCTTCGCCACGCGGTCAATCTTCCGGGGCGTGTTGATGAGCCGTAGCGCGTTGAACACGTCCACCAATTTGTTGTTCCAGTCCGGGGTCAGCGCCCCCTTCAGCGTAACCGTCTTCGCGCGGATGTAGCGCGGGATGGTGAGCGGTTCCGGGTGGCCGCAATGGAACACGCGGATGCGGCCCAGCGGCGCCGGGAACTCCACCACTTCCGCGCCGGACGACGCCGGGATGTTCTTCCAGTCGCCATCCATGTACGTGGGCACCTCGCCCGTTACCGCGTAGAAGACGTGCTTGATCACGGCCAGGCCCTGGGAATCGGCGGCCCCGCCTGCCCAGGCGACGTGGATGGCGTCCACCTCATCCAGTCGGGACGCTCCGTCGCGGGCCATCAGGTTCGTGATGCCGGGCGTCCACCCCAGGCCCGTGATGGCCGTAACCCCAGCCTTGCGCGCCTCGGCGTCCAGGCCGAGCACCTCGGGGATGGGGCCATAGTCATCGCAGATGTCCACATAGTTCACGCCAGCCTTGACGGCGGCGCGCGTCATCGGCGCGGCGAACTTGTAGAACGGGCCGATGCACCCCACCGCCGCGTCGGCGCCCCGCATCACCTCCACCAGCGAATCCTCCTTCGTGGCGTCCACGAAGCGGGCGGAAGCGCGCGGCCCCAGTTCTTCGGCCAACTTCTTCGCGGCGTCCAGCCGGTAGTCGGCGATGACGACCTCGGCGTCGCTGTGCGCCATGATGTCGCGCACGACGAAACTCCCCATGTCTCCGCAGCCACCCAGGACAACGATCTTCATGTCCAACCTCCTGTTGCGCTTGCGCTGAAAGCGTCTGCCCCCGACGCGGATGTGAAAGAACAAGGGTGAAACCTATCTTGACATTATACCCCGCGTTTGCGCCGCGTCAAACCCAGTCGGGTCGTGATGGCGCGGCTCAACGTGGCCCATTCGTCCACGCGCAGCGCCGAGATGAGCGCCGCGTACACGGCCAGCCCCACCGCGGCCCCCACCACCACCTGGGCCAGCCACGGGATGAACCCTTCGGCCCCCAGCAGGGCGGCGACCTGCCGCGCACTCCAGTGGACTGCAAGCGCCATGCCACCCGCCGCCACCAGCGACTTCAGCGCCGTCTCGCCGATGCGGCTGCGCCGGAGCGACGTTCGCAGCAGGAAGAGCATGATGAGCGCGTGGCCGGTCAGTTGGCACGAGTTGGCGATCACCAGGCCGATCATCCCTAGCGGGCGGATGAGCGACAGCGCCACGGCCAGGTAGATGCCGACGGCGGCGATGCCCACCAGCGCCGGCGTCAGCGTGTTCTTGCGGGCGTAGAAGGCGAAGATGAGCAACTGGTCAATCCCCGCGAAGGTGAGGCCGATGAGGTAGAACCGGAGGGCGTTGGCGACCTGCACCGTGTCGTGGGGGCCGAACTCGCCGTGCTGGAAGATGAGGGCCACCACCGGCCGCGCCAGCGCGAACAGCCCCAGCGTCGCGGGCACGAGCAGCACCAGCACCATGCGCAGGGATACGCCCAGCGTGCGCTCGTAGGCGGCGTCGTCCCCGGCGTAGTCCGACCGCGCCAGCGACGGCAGCGAGGCCAGCGAAATCGCCGCGGCCACCAACCCCAGCGGGAACTGCACCAGGTTCGTGGCGTACTGCATCCACGCGATGCTCTCGCCGGGGGTTCGGGATGCCAGGTTGCGGTCAATGGCGATCCCCACCTGGCTGACGACCAGCCCCAACACGATGGGCAGGTACAGTTTCAGAATGCGCCGCAGGCCCGGATGGCGCAGGTTGAGCGAGAAGCGAAACCGCCCGTCGCGCAGCCCGGGCGCCAGCAGGCCGAACTGGAAGATGGCGCCGATGAGGATGCCCACCGCCAGGGCGTACACGTCCAGGTACGCGGCAAGGAACACGGCGGCGAGGATAAGCCCCACGTTGTAGATGGCCGCGCCGAACGCGGGGAACGCGAACCGCTGCAAACTGTACAGCAGGCCGATGGAGATGCCGGAGATGCCGAAGACGAGAACCGCCGGCAGCACCACGCGGATGAGCCGCGTCGTCATGGCGAGCACGGCAGGTTCAAACCCGCCGCCCAGGAGCCACGCCACCACCGGCGCGCCCAACTCCAGCAAGACGATGAGGCCGGTCAGCAGGACGGCGGCCAGGCTGAACAGCACGCTGGCCAGTTCCCACAGTTCCGCCTTGCGCTTCTCGGCGTAGTCGCTGAAGACGGGGACGAGCGCGGAACTGAGCATCCCGCCGATGAGGAGATCAAAGATCATGGTGGGGACTTGCGACGCGACTCGGAAGGCGCTCAGGTACGGCGACGCGCCGAAATAGTCCGCGATGACCATCTCGCGCACGAGGCCGAGCAGGCGGCTCACGATGTTGCCCGCGCCGATGATGCCCGCAGCGCCCGCGATGCTGGTTACCGTCTTTTGCGTTGACTCTACCGGCGGTGTGATCTCAGCCAAAGTGTGCCTTGCCCTCGCCCTCCGATGCCAGCGCATTGTACATGAGGTGCGGAGCGCGGGCAAAAGTGCGCGCCGTACGCTAACCGCGAATAACACCAATCCACGCGAATACAAAACGCGCGATCCAATGTGCGACGCACTTCCGGAAGCGCGTCGCTCCTCGGCCCATGGCGGCGCAATGTCCCCACCCGTGCGTCGGCTCGCATTGCGCGCGGAGGGATTGCCGAGGGAGCGTCGCGCCGCTATAATACAATCGGGCGCGGGAACTTCCCTGCGGCAAGGGGCGTCAACAATTCGGGATTGGCAGCGCAAGGGGAGGTGCAGTCTGTGATGCGCAGAAGTGCGGCTGGATGGCTGTTGGTGGCCGCTCTGGCGATGGCACTGGCATTGCCGCCGGCGGGTGCTGGCGCGGCAGGCGGGGAATGGCAGGCGCAGTACTGGAGCAATCGGTATCTGTCGGGCCCGCCCGCGCTGGTCCGCACGGAGACGGCCGTGAGTTTTGACTGGGCGTTCGGCTCGCCGGGGGCGGGCATCCCGAAGGACAACTGGTCGGCGCGGTGGGTGTGGACGGGCGCGTTCGCCGCGGGGTGGTACCGGTTCAGGACATTCACCGACGACGGCGTACGCGTCTGGGTGGATGACGCGCTGCTCATTGACCAGTGGTTTGACATGCCGGGCATGGCCAACGTGGCCGACGTGTACCTCTCGGCGGGCACGCATCGGGTGAAGATGGAGTACTACGAGCACACCGGCTACGCGCGGGCATCCCTCACATGGTCTCGCTTCGCGGGCGAACCCACGTATCAGGGCTGGCGGGGCGAGTACTTCAACAACCGCAACCTGTCGGGGAATCCGAGTTTCGTCCGCGACGACCCGAAGGTGGACTTTGACTGGGGTTGGGAAAACGCCTATCCGGGCATGGGCCTCGGGACGGACGATTTTTCCGTGCGCTGGACGCGCCGCATGCGATTTGACGCGGGTTCCTGGCGGTTCAAGGCCACCGTCAGCGACGGGATTCGCATCTACGTGGACGGGCAGAAGGTGGTGGATGCGTGGCGAGAGCAGGACACGACCTTCGTCAGCGGCGATGTTTACCTGTCGGCCGGGGAGCATGAGGTCAGGGTGGAGTACTTTGAGGGCAAGGGGCGCGCCATCGTGCGGGTGGAGACGGAATACCTGTCGGCTCCCGTGCAGCCTTCGCCCACACCTGGCTATCTCCGCTGGAAGGGCGAATACTTCGCCAACCGCTGGCTGACCGGCGCGCCGACCCTCGTCCGCGACGACGCGGACATCCGCTTCAACTGGGGCCTCGGCTCCCCCGCGGCGGGCATCCCCGAGGACGAGTTCTCGGCGCGGTGGACGCGGACGTTGTCCTTCGCGGCGGGCGCGTACCGCTTCTATGCCCGCGCGGACGACGGCGTGCGCCTGTGGGTGGACGACCAACTTGTCATTGACCGCTGGCACGACCAGGCCGCCACGACCCACTATGGAGACATCGCGCTCGCCGACGGCGCGCACCGCATACGCCTGGAATACTACGAGAACGCGGGTTTCGCCGAGGTTGCGCTCTGGTGGGAATCCGTCGCGTCGGCCCAGCAGTGGCACGCGGAATACTTCAACAACATCGCCCTCTCGGGCGCTCCCGCCAGGAGCGACACGGTGCCGGAAATCCAGTTTGATTGGGGCGACGGCAGCCCTGGCGCGGGCGTGTCCGCCGACCGATTCTCGGCGCGCTACACGCTGACGGCCCAGTTCGCCGCCGGCCTCTACGAGTTCCGCATGCGCTCGGACGACGGCGTGCGCCTGTGGGTGGACGACCAACTGGCGCTGGATCGGTGGGTGGTGCGGTCGGCGACGGAAGATCGGGTGGCGCTGCAACTGTCCGAAGGCACTCATCGCATCCGGCTGGAGTACTTTGAGGATGTGGGGCTGGCCGAGTTGCGCCTGTCGTGGGAGAAACGCGACGACGCCACGAGTACCGCCTGGCTGGGCCAGTACTTCACCAACCCCTGGCTCATCGGCTACCCCGCGATAACCCGACCGGAGGCCGCCGTGGATTTCAACTGGGGGACGGGTTCGCCCGCGACCGGCATTCCGGCGGACAACTTCTCGGCGCGATGGACGCGGACGCTGGTACTCCCCACGCCGCGGACGCTGACCTTCTCGCTGCGCACCGATGACGGCGCGCGCCTGTGGGTGGACGGGCAATTGGTGCTGGATCGGTGGTACGACCAGGTGGCGACGACCACGCACCAGGTGCAGGTGGCGCTGGGGGCGGGTGTCCACCCGGTGGTGCTGGAGTACTACGAGCACGGGGGCCTGGCTGCCGTCGCGCTGACGTGGCAATGAGCGCGCGGCTACGAACTGTAACCGCGAATAACACGAATCTACGCGAAGTGGGAACAGAGTAGCCCTATCCGCGAATAACACGAATCCACGCGAAGTGGAAACGGAGTAGCCCTATCCGCGAATAACACGAATCCACGCGAAGTGGGAACGGAGTAGCCCTATCCGCGAATAACACGAATCCACGCGAAGTGGGAACGGAGTAGCCCTATCCGCGAATAACACGAATCTACGCGAATACAAAACGCGCGATCCAATGTGCGACGCACTTTCGGAAGTGCGTCGCACATTGGATACCCGCCCCGGCCCCTGGCGATGGACAGCTGCCCTACGTGTCTACAATTCTCCATTCGTGTGCATTCGTGTTATTCGTGGATACCGAGCGTGGGGCGGGTTCCCACGCCCGCTGCCTTCGGAACCGCCCTCGCTTTTCGCCAGGACGCCCGATTATGTTATAATGGCGCACAAACTGGCTTTCCATGGAGTCGGGAACGAGTGAACAGGAAAATCGTTTTCTTCACGTTGTTGTTGTGGGCCATCCTGATGTTCGCGGCCAGCGCGGCGCATGCCCAGCAACCCGTCGTGCGCGCGCTCTTCTTCTACTCGCCCACGTGCCCCCACTGCGAGGCGGTCATCAAGGAGTACATCCCGCCGCTCCTGCAGAAGTACGGAAAGCAGTTGGAAATCGCGTTCATAGACATCTCCAACCCGCAGAACTACGAGGGCCTGCTCCGGCTGGAAGCGGCCTACGGCCTGGATTCCACGAAGACCGGCGTGCCCGAGGTCTTCATCGGCGACAAGGTGCTCACGGGCGAATTCGCCATCCGCGGCCAGATGGAGAGCATCATCCAGGAGTACCTGGCCAAGGGCGGCGTGGACTATCCGGCCCTGGCGCGCATCAACCCCGAAGGGACGCCCGCTCCCACGCCCACGCCGAACGCGCCCGCCAAGCCCATCGCCCTGGCCTACTTCTACAAGCCCGGGTGCCAGGAATGCAACCGCGTGGAGTACGACCTGCGGCTGCTGGAGAGCCGCGTCCCTGGCCTGAAGGTGTACCGCTTTGACGTTGTGGAGCAGGCCCCGCTCAACGAGTGGCTGGGCCAGCGCAACGGCGTGCCCGAGGACAGGCGGCTCGTCGCCCCCGCGGTCTTCGTCGGGGATGACTTCCTGGTGGGCGAGCAGGTTACCTACGATGCCCTCTCGCGCCTGGTGGAGAAGTACAGGGCCACGGGCGCGCCCGTCGTGTGGGACGGCTGGGATGCCGCGAGCCAACAGGCCAGCCAGGGCATCCTGGAGCGGTTCAAGTCCTTCGGCGCGCTCACAGTGGCGGCCGCCGGTCTGGTGGACGGGCTGAACCCGTGCGCCTTCGCCACGATCGTGTTCTTCATCTCGTACCTGGCCTTTGTCGGGCGCAAGGGGCGGGACATCCTGCTCGTGGGCGCGGCTTTCACCCTGGGCGTGTTCCTCACCTACACGCTGGTGGGGTTCGGGCTGCTGAAGGCGGTGCAGGCGCTGCCGTTCATGGCTACCCTGGGCCGGTGGGTGTACCTGGCGGCGGGGGTGTTGGCGTTCGTGCTGGCGGTGCTGAGCGTCAACGACTTCCTGGCGGCGCGGCGCGGCAACCTGGACGAGATGCGCCTGAAATTGCCCACCGCCTGGCGCAAGCAGATCAACAAGGTCATCCGCGAGAGCAGCAGGGTGCGGGCATTCGTCGCCGTGGCCTTCGCCACCGGATTCGTGGTCTCGCTGATTGAACTGGCGTGCACGGGGCAGGTGTACCTGCCCACGATTCTGTTCGTCATGAGCGTGCCTTCCATGCGCGCGCGGGGCATCTCGTACCTGATGCTGTACAATGTCATGTTCATCCTGCCGCTGGTGGTGGTGTTCGGCCTGGCCTACGCCGGCACGTCGTCGCAGAGGATGGCGGCCTTCGTGAACCGTCAGACGGCCACGGTCAAACTCCTGACCGCCGCGATTTTCTTCGTCCTGGCCGTGTGGCTGCTGTATTCGGTGGTGTAGCATGGAGACGGTGCGGGGCTACTACGAAAATCCCTACTGCCGCGAGTGGACGGCGACGATCCTGCGCCGCCTGCCCGGCGCGGGGCGCGTGGGCCTGGTGCTGGATCGCACGTTCTTCTACCCGGGCGGAGGCGGCCAGCCCCCCGACGCCGGCACCATCGGCGGGCAGCGCCTGCTGGAGATCACCGAGGACGGCGACCTCGTGCACTGGGTCGCCGAAGATCCGGGCGCGGACACGGTGCCGTGCGCGCTGGACTGGGCGCGGCGCTGGGATCACATGCAGCAGCACACCGGCCAGCACATCCTGTCGGCCGCCTTTGAGCGCGTGCTGGACGCCGACACAGTCTCCTTCCACCTGGGCGAGGACATGGTGTCCATTGACGTGGCGCGCGTCGGCCTGACCGACGACGACCTGCGCCGTGTGGAGCGGGCGGCCAACGAGGTGGTGATGGGCGACTTGCCGGTGGGCATTCGCTGCTTTGAGTCGGGCCAGCCCATCCCGCTGCCGCTCCGCAAGCCGCCCGTCGTGGAGGGCACGGTGCGCATCGTGGCCGTGGAGGGGGTGGACTACTCGCCGTGCGGGGGAACGCATTGCGCGCGCACCGGCGAGGTGGGCCTCATCAAGATCGTTCGCGCCGAACGGCGGGGGCAGGAGACGCGCATCTACTTCCTATGCGGGTGGCGCGCGCTGGAGGACTATCAGCGCAAGCACGCGATGGTCTCATCGCTGGCGGCGCATTTCACCGTGGCCGACGCCGAACTGGCCGACGCCGTGGGGCGGCTGGAGGACGAGGCGCGGGCGCTGCGCAAGGCGCTGGAGCATACGCAGGCGCGCCTGTTTGAACTGGAAGCCGAGCACCTGCTGGCGGGCGCGGAGCGCGTGGGCGACGTGCGCGTGGTGGCCCGCGTGTTTGACGACCGCAACGGCGAGGCGGTGAAGCGCCTGGCGCTCCACCTGGCCGCGCAGGGGCACTGCGTGGCCCTGCTCGCGTCGCGCACCGACCGCGTGCAGGTGGCGTTTGCGCGCTCCGACGATGTGGGCTACGATATGGCGGCGCTGTTGCGGCAGGTGGCGCCGATTTTCGGCGGGCGCGGAGGCGGCCAGCCGCAGATCGCGCAGGGCGGCGGAATCGACGCCGCGCGTATAGAAGAGGCCATCCGCCATGCGGTGAGTCTCCTGAAAGAAGGGTGAAGCCATGCGGCAAATCGCGCACCATGTGTACGTGCACACGACATCCACCGGCGTGAACGTGGGGGCCATCCTCACGTCGCAGGGGCTGGTGTACATAGACGCGCCGATGATGCCCGAGGAGGCGCGGGCCTGGCGTCAGAACCTGGCCGAACTCACCGGCGCCGAGCCCCTGTACCTCATCAACACCGACTACCACGGGGGGCACGCCGTGGGCAATCCCATCCTCGGCGGCACCATCGTGGCCCACGAGGCCATGTGGAAGCACCTCACCGGCATGAGCGAGTCGTACCGCCAGAAGATTCTGGACAAGTGGCAGAAGGACTATCCCGCCGAGTTCGCCGAGATCAAGACCCTGGCGTTCAGCCGGCCGGAACTGACGTTCCTGGGGCGGATGACGCTGTACTGCGGCGATACGACCTTGCAGTTGATCCACGTGGGCGGGCACACGCCGGCCACGACGATGATCTACCTGCCCGAATCGCGCATCCTGTTCACCGGCGACACGCTGGTGCTGAATCGCTACCCCTACCTGGGCGACGCCAACACGAAAGAGTGGCTGGACGCCCTCACCCTCATCCGTCGGCTGGATCCGGTTACCGTGGTGCCCGGGCACGGCGACCTGTGCGACTCCAAGGCGACGGAACCCCTCTCGGCCTACATCCGCGCCATCCGCTCGGGCGTGCGGCAGTTCTTCAAGAGCAGCAAGAGCAAGTCCGAGACCATCAGCAAACTGCGCAAGCAGGACTGGGTGCTGTACCCGACGGCCGACAAGGCGGGGCTGGACGCGCTCATCAAGACGAACATCAGCCGCGTGTACGACGAGATGAAAGCCGAAGCGCGGAAGAAGCAGGACTAGCCGTCAGCCCGCGGGAGGCGGGGGCATTTTGTGCCCTCGCGCCGCCGGTGGGGGGATGGGGTTCGCGCAAACCCCCTTGACGAGCCGGAAAGGCGTGGTATAATGTGAGTAGTGGCGTGCGGTGCGCGCGCGGGAATGGGGCCGCGCCGCGTGCCCATCCGCGCATGTCAACCGCCGCGGGGGTGGGCCAAACCGTCGAGCGGCTGGAATTGCGATGTCATACTGCTAGGTAGAGGGATGCTATTTATGCCATCCAATAACCTTCCCAAAGGGCTAAGTGGCATAGCAGGTGAGTACTTTGTAGCGGGCGAACTATCACGTCTCGGCTGCATTGCTTCCATCACACTGCGGAACACGAGGGGAATTGACATCCTTGCCTCAAATGCTACCGCCACACGGCAAATCGCGATCCAAGTGAAGACCAATCAGGGCAGCAAACCAGAGTGGGTGCTGAACGAGAAAGCCGAGGGTTTCTATGCCGACAACCTGTTCTATGTGTTCGTAAATCTAAAGAATCCTGGAGAACGGCCCGACTTCTTTGTCGTGCCTAGTGGAGTCGTGGCTGATTTCATTAAGCGTGAACACCAAGAGTGGTTAGGTACGCCAGGGAAGAGAGGCCAATCTCATAAAGATAATCCCGTACGACAATTCCGTGACCCAGAAAGACAATTCTTAGAGCGGTGGGATCTGCTTGGTCTCTGATCCCGCGAGGCGCTCGGCTGAACGGCGATGACGCTTGCGTCGGCGCTCTGCGCCTCCGCTGCGCGCATGTCAACCACCGTGCCGTTGGGCGGCACTCGGAGGAGAACACATGGACACTTCGACCCTTATTTCATTCGCAGCCTTGATCGTGGCGATTTTGGCTCTCCCGACAAGCTACTTTGTCGCAGTTCGCCAGGTCAAGGTTGAGCTCGACGAGTACGAGCGGCGCAGCAAACGCCGCACACTCCTCGTTACCGCGAATGCTCTACAGGAGTTCGTTGAGATTTTTTATATCGCGGCCAACAAGTATACGGGTCAGGAGCCGGAGGCAATTCAAAAGGACCCTCGACTAATCGATCCTCATCTCCAAGAGATCGACGAGTTCGTCCGACAGACGGGGGCGCTCGAACGGGTTGCTTCATCCATCGATAGCTTGGCATCCGCTGCATACGCTGGCTTGGACCCGACTTCGGAGATAGTAGTTCGCGCTCAGAGTGTAAGAAGCCAAATCGCCATGGGGTCCAATGAGAACCGATATGCCTCGCTCGGGGTCATGGCAGCTTGTGGTGACTTGGTACGACAACTGAAAGCAGAAGCGAAAGCACATGAGTGAGGATAGCCGCCTAACAACGGGTTGCAGCCGACACGCTCCGCGTGCGGCTGAACCCGACCGTTAGCCCGCCTGCATCGCCCAATTGAAGAGCCTTTGACGAAGGGAATACAATGACCTACTCTGATCTCGTGAGTACGATTAGCCTTGTGGTCACAGTGATTGGGCTTATCTTTGTGATAGTGAGCCTCCGTCAGACGCGACGTAGCATCAACGCCGCGACATATCAGCATATTTTGGATCGTGAAGCGGAAAACTGGGATAAGGTACGGGAAAGTAACACCCAGGTGCGCATACAGGCCTTGAAAAACTTCGATGTACACGTTGATGTTTATGGCCCTGAGCACGATGTGTTGCTTGACCATATTGCCGTATTCAATTTCTATGAAGGCATTTACTTTCAGAACCTTCAGGGTGTCCTGCACAAGAAGGTGTGGGAAAACTGGAGGCGCAGTTTGGCTTGGGCTATGAGAGTCCCCGAATTCAGAGAAAGTTGGAATAAGGTTGGGCATGTCTATAGCCTTGGCTTCAGGGAATTCATGGAACAGACAATTTTGGCGATTTCTGATTCCTCAGCACCAAAGAGTGATAAGAAGGGCTAACAGCTCGCTCCAGCCGACTGCGCTCCGTTCCCACCGCGCTGCGGCTGGTGCGTACGCCATCGGGCAGCACGGAGCACCGAACTCGGTGTTCCAAAGGTGAGATAACTGTGAGGTCAGATAAACCCAAGCCGTTCGGGAGATGGCTCATACCAGCAAGCGTTGTTGTTGTGGTTATAGCTAGTGCGGTTGGCCTCCTCATTGACGCAAAGAGCTTCATCGGGAACCTGTTTTCCGAAACAGCAGGTATTTTCGCTAGCATCATTATTGCGCTGCTGATAGTAGACCGGTACACAGAGCACCAAAAAGAGCAAGAATGGGCTAAGGTTCGTAACCTCACCTATGCTGCTATAGTTGGCCACTTGTGCGATTTGGCGACTGAAATGTTCATTTACTTTCCATTAAAAGATCATCGGCCAATGCCGCAGATAATCCAAGGCAGAGACCGGCCCAATCCTGCAACGATAACTGCTATGGCAGACCTTGCCTTACAGTTGCGTCAACTTCAGAGTGCGGTCAGTCGGGAGAGGTCAACGTCTGACCTTGCCGTAGAGTTCTACGAAGCAATCAAATGGGACCTAGACCAGATTCAGGGGGTTCTGACCCCTCGTGTAGTGCAGAGTCCTGCTGACCAACAAATCATCAATGCTCTAGTCGAATTCGATAATGCTCGGCGTAAGTTACACAACGCCATTATTGCCCACAAGCGGGTTGTCACACACAGCGTATTTCCGGCTGTGATAGGACTTCTCGAACAGACTCAAGCCTTGTATGGCGCAATATGCGAAAAATGGGAATGAAATGAAAGGGATACTCAACCAACGTAAAGGGCGCAGCCGGCGGCCCACCCCCGCGCGCCGGGCGTCAGCGAGGGGGCCAGGCGCTCGCCTCAAAGCCCCGCCGCAGCGCCAGCCAACTCCCCGCCGCCACCAGCCCCAACTCGGCCAGCGTCATCCCCGCCAGGTACACCGACACGTCAAACCACAACTTCGTCGGGTAGATGCGAATCAGCGTGTCCGAGTACAGGAATAGCCACGTGTCGCCCTGGAAGAACACGCGGTGAAACGCCGTGAAGAACACGTTGAACCCCACGGCGATGAACAGCCCCAGCGCGGCGAAGGCGATGAGACTGGCCACGGCGCTGGCCCACAACGCCCGGAACAGCGCGCGCAGTTCGCCCGCCACGAGCAGCAGGAACGCCTCCCCCACCAGCGCGGCCCACGCGATCCACAGCGCCCACCGCGCCCGCTGGATCAGCACGTTCACGTCGCGCATGTGGCGGATTTCGCGGTCGTTGAAGGCGGGTTCGCCCGTGCGCTCAAAGCGGGCCTCCTCCAGCAGGCGGATGCCGTCGGGCCGCAACACCGACGCCAGGCCCAGTTTGGCCAGCGCCTCGCGCTCCGCTCGCGGCAGGGAGTAGCCGCCGGGCGGGTAGTACTCATCCGCGGGGAAGGTCGGCTTGTCGTATTCGTGGCGGATGAAGGCGTCGCTCGCCAGGAGGAAGACATTGGTCAGGATGAGCGCCACCGGCAGCGCGATGGCGATGAGGATTTGGCTGACGCGCACCGCACCGCGCGGCAGTCGCCGACTCTCGGGCGTGTTCGCTGGAATCCACATGGTTCCCTCCTAGTAGCGGCGTCTCAGCGTGATGGCGACGATTTCCGGCGGGGCGAAAAACCGCACCGGCGGCGTGATGGTGCCCACGCCGTCGGTAACGAAAACAAGCGTGTAGCCCGTGTCCACGAACCCGCTGCGATACTTCTGCCCGTAGGCCGATGGCACGAACGGGGCCCACAACCCGAACAGCGTAACCTGCCCGCCGTGGGTATGGCCGCTCAGCACCAGGTCTATCCGGCGCGTTGTGATCCGTTCGGCGTAATCGGGATTGTGCGACAGGAGAATCACGAAGTCCCCCTCGTCCACGTCGTCCACGGTGGGGCCGATGTCCTGCGTATCCTCCCACAGGTCGCCCACGCCGCCGATCTTGATGCGGTCGCCGCCCATGGTCACCCATATGGCGCGGTTGTCCAGGTTCACGATGCCCGCCCGCGCCATCGCCGCCCGCGTCTCGCCAATGCCCTCCCAGTGGTCGTGGTTGCCGGCCACGGCGAACACCCCCAGCGGCGCGCGGAGTTGGGCGAGTTCGGCGAACACCGGCGCGATGTACTTCGCGTCGCGGTGGACGTAGTCGCCGCCCAGGAGGATGATGTCGGGCCGGAGCGCGTTCACCCTGTCCACCACCTCCCTGACCCTGCCGATGGAGAAGAAGGGGCCGTGGTGGATGTCCGCCAGGAACGCGATGGTGCAGCCCTGAAAGCCGTCGGGCACGTCGGGGTCGGCGATCTCCAATCGGGTAACCCCCAGCCGGCGCGGCTCCACCAAGGCGTAGCCGACGAGCAACGCGGACATGATGACGCCTGCCAGGATTGCGAACATACACCGATTCCTGCTCGTGGCGCTGAACTTTGGGCGTGTCGCGGGTGTATCTGTCATAGGCTACTCGCCGTTGGGTCGGATGCGGAGGCGCTTGATCTCGGCGCGGCGGCGTTTCTGCTCCAGCCGTCGCGCACGCGCTGCGGCCGTCGGACGGGTGGGGCGGCGCGGCCTCGGCACGCGGAGCGCCCGCTCCATCATCTGCGCGAAGCGGCGCACGACCTCTTCCCGATTGCGCAACTGGCTGCGGGTGCTGCTGGACACCAGGTGGAGCACCCCGTCGGCGTCTATGTAGCCGCGCAGACGCTGCATGACGAGCGCCCGCTGCTCTTCGGTCAGGCTGGGCGAATGGGCCACGTCAAACAGCAGTTCCACCTGCGTGGCCGAGCGGTTCACGTGTTGCCCTCCCGGGCCGCCGCTGCGCGAAAACCGAAACGTGAGTTCCTCCAGGGGGACGGTGTACCCCTCGCCGGAATTCGGCATGCGCACCTCCGACCCCATGCTACCATCGGCGCGGGCTTTTGTCAACGTGTGCAAATCTTAACGTACAGGGGCAAAATCGGCCTGTATGTGAGTGCCAAGTGAGTGGGGGTATAGTATCATGTAAGCGCACCACAAAATTACGGGGCGCTGGGCGGTTACGGGCGCTCCGCAATCGGGTGGCGGGAAACGTGAGAACTCGGTTGAGACTACCCTTGCTGCCAAGACTGCGCGGGGCACAGGGGAAGTTGTCCCTTGCCCTGCTTCCGTGCGCCTTCTATCCGAGAGCGACCCTACAAACCGAGGGGGTTGCAGGTCTCTCCCCGTGGGTGGTCATCGCGGGACTGGCGGCCCTCGCGGCGCTGGTGGTCGTTGCCCTGGGGCTGCGCGCGCGCGTTCGGCGCCACGAGGAGGAGCGGGCGCTGCTGACCGAAGTCGCCGAGGTTGTCGGCGACGCCCGCGAACTCCGGCCCATGCTCGCGGCGGCGCTGGAACGCACCGTGCGCCTGCTGGAGGCCAGGGCCGGCGCCATCTGCATCCGCCATAACGGGGGCCAGGTGGCGGTGGCCCACCAGATGCCCGTCAGCGAGGCCGAGGAACTGCTGCGGCTGCTGGGCAAGACCGAACCGATGTGCGCGGGCGAGGCCGTCCAGGTGGTGCGCATCGGCCCTTCCGCGCCGCCCGCCTTCAGGGAGAAAGGCATCGCCGCCACCATCTCCATCCCCCTGACCCACCAGGGGCAGCAATTGGGCACGATGTGTCTGGCGCTCCCCAAGGATCGGCCGATTCCCGCGTCGCGGCTGGACGCGCTCGTCGGCGTGGGTAAGCAGTTGGCGCAGGGAATCATCCGCCTGCGCCTGGCCCAGGAGTCGGAGCAGAACCTGGCGCGGCTGGCGGCGCTCCGCGACGTGGACATGGCCGTGTCGGTAACGCTGGAATTGCGCCCCACGCTGCGCATTCTCCTAGAGCACATTCGCCGACTGGAGGGCGTGGTCGGCGCGGCGGTTACCCTGGTGGACGCCAGCACGCGCGTGCAGACGTTGGCCGAGCAGTCGGGCCTGGACGCGCTGCTGGAGAACGCCGGCGGGTGGGCCGCGCTGGACTACCTGGGCGAGCAGGTGCTGCACGCGCAGAGCGCGGTGTCGCTGTCGGGGCTGGGCGACCGCCGCGACATCCCGGCACTGCGGCCGCTGGGCGAGGCCGGCATCCAGACGTACTGGGGCTTCCCGCTGATCGCGGGCAATCAGATCATCGGCGTCCTGTCGGTATTCGCCAGCACCACGCAGGGGTTTGACCGCGCGCTTCACACCTTCCTCACCGCGCTGTCGGGCCAGGCGGCGGCAGCCATCCAGAATGCGCAACTGTACAACAAGGTTACGGAGCAACTCCACCAGTTGCAGGCGGCGCGCGAACTTCTGGCCCAAAACGAGAAACTCTCGCTCATCGGCGAGTTGGTCTCGGGCGTGGCCCACGAACTCAACAACCCGCTCACCACCGTTTTGGGGTACGCGCAGATGCTGGAGGAGGAGGCCGAGTCGGCCCCGCTGAAGGACGACCTGCACCAGATCACCGAGGCCGCCCTGCGCGCCCGCACGATCGTCCAGGGGCTCCTGTCGGTGGTGCGCAAGCACGAGCCGCGCCGCGAGTGGGTGGACATCAATCAGCCGGTGCGCGAGGTGCTGCAACTCAAGGCGTACCAATTGCACATGGACAACATCGCCGTGGAGACCGACCTGAACCCCGACCTGCCCAAGACCCTGGCCGATGCGCACCAGCTCCATCAGGTTTTCCTGAACCTGGTCAACAACGCGCACCAGGCCATGGCCCGCGCCCACGGTCGGGGGAACCTGACGGTGCGCTCGCATCTGCTGGACGACCGCACCATCCGCGTGGAGATCGCGGACGACGGCCCGGGCATCCCGCCCGGATTGCAGCACCGCATCTTTGAGCCGTTTTTCACCACCAAGCGCGACGGCACCGGCCTTGGCCTGTCCATCGCCGAGGGGATCGTGCGACAGCATGGCGGGTCCATATCCTTTGAGAGCCAGCAGGGGCAGGGGTGCCGCTTCTTCGTGGACCTGCCGGTGGTGGCGGCCGCCGAGCCGTTGCCAGGGGCCGAGGAGCAGGGCGAACTCCCGCCCGTGGCCCCGGCGCGAATCCTGGTGGTGGAGGATGAGCCGGCCGTTGCCGACTTCATCGCCAAGACGCTGCAGCGGGCCGGGCACTCCGTCCGGTGCGCGGCAAACGGGCAGGAGGCGCTGTCCACCCTGGCCGACGAGAAGCCCGACCTCATCATCTCGGATATCAAGATGCCGTCCATGCGCGGCGATCAGTTCTTCATGGAGTTGCAGGTCCTTTACCCCGACCTGGTCTCCCGCGTGCTCTTCATCACCGGCGACGTGGCCGACCAGCGGACGGTAACGTTCCTGGAGGAGACCGGCCAGGCCCGTCTGGTCAAGCCCTTCGGCGCCGACGAGTTGCGGCGGATGGTGGCGCGCATGCTCCGCTGATGGCGTGGACCTACGCATACCACCGGGTGCACTTCGGTTCTGCGGCGAGCACAAGCCGGGCATTGTTCGGTCGCCCAGCAGGGTTTACCTCACCTAACCCCTCCCACACCCTCCCCTTGCCGAGCAAGGTCGGCCCTACGGTGTCCGCGCGCGGCCCGCATGTTCTACCTCACCTAACCCCTCCCACACCCTCCCTTGCCGAGCAAGGTCGGCCCTACGGTGTCCGCGCGTGGCCCGCATGTTCTACCTCACCTAACCCCTCCCGCACCCTCCCCTTTCCCAGCGAGGCCGGTCCTGCGGTATCCGTGGGTAGCGCACATGGCTACCTCACCTAACCCCTCCCACACCCTCCCCTTTCCTCTCCGCCGGCGGAGAGGAAAGGGGAGGGCTGGGGTGGAGATAGGTGAGGTCAAGAGCCAGAGTGCAGTATGGAACCCCGCCCTACGCCAAGCCATCCCGCATTTCCTATCCCATTCGCGTAGATTCGTGTGATTCGTGGATGATCACGCCCGCGCGGGGCTGAACCCCCGCGCTACGGGGGCGTTGGGATCGCGAAGGGCGCGAAAACCACGAAAGCGCGGCCGCCGGGTTTCACCCCTCACATCCCCCTCACCCCCTTCTCTCCCCGCAGGCGGGGCGAGAAGGGGGAGACGGGCGTGCGGGCGACGGGCAGACGCCCCACGTAGGGGAGACGCTTGCGTCGCCCCTACAGCCGGACGTGGGCCCGCAGGGCTCAGCCCCTTCAGCCCGATGCTTCAGCGTCGGGCGACGAGGAACCGCGAATCCACGCGAACAGACGCGAATCCGCCCCCAGCCCGCAGGGCTTCGCACCTCACCCCCAGCCTTCGGCTTCCCCCTCTCCGCCCGCGGATGCGTCGTCCTGCCCTTCGCGTAGATTCGTGTTATTCGTGGATGACGCCAGCCCGCAGGGCTCCGCCCCTTCAGCCCGATGCTTCAGCGTCGGGCGACGAGGAACCGCGAATTCACGCCAACAGACGCGAATCCGCCCCCAGCCCGCAGGGCTTCGCCCCTCATCCCCAGCCTTCGGCCGCCCCCTCTCCGCCCGCGGATGCGTCGTCCTGCCCTTCGCGTAGATTCGTGTTATTCGTGGATGACGCCAGCCCGCAGGGCTTCGCCCCTTCAGCCCGATGCTTCAGCGTCGGGCGTAATGCTTCGGATAGCCGCCAGCCCTTGCGCAAAAGGGGTTCTTGGAGTATAATAGAGTCGTCGGTAAGGTGCCTGAACAGCATGGAGGTGGGTGCCATGACGGAAGCGAGAGAGAAGGAATTCGTGTTTGAGGACTGGGTGCGCGAGGGCATCCGGGGCATTCGGCGAAGCCGGAAGACCCTCTTCCCGGAGGAGTTCCACAAGCACATCCGGGCCGCGCGGAAAGAGGCGCTCCTGGCCTACCGCAGCCTCATTGACGCTGCCATTGAGCGCACCGAGGAGACCCCCAAGAAGAGAACCCAGATCAAGGTGGAATAGCCGAGTGCCCTGGCGCTGACCACAACGCACATCGGGCCGTTCATCGGGGAGCACACCCTGCGATACGGGTGTGCTTTGCTTTTCCGGAGGGATACGGGACTCGGTTCCGAACTCCGTTGGCCGCGGCATGGGTACAGGAGCGACGCCCATCCGGAAGTGCGTCGCTCCTTGCTCACCAACACAAGATAGAACCGAGCCGGCTACGGCGAGACCTCGGCTGCGTCTTCCGGCAGGGAAGCCGGAACCACAAGCGTCTGCTCATGGGAGTACGTTACCAGGCCGGGCCTGCCGCCGGGCATCCGCCGCACATGCTTCCGCAGCGTCCAGTCCACCTGGACCGACGGCTCGCCCCGCGCCGTTGAGTAGTAGGCCGCCAGTCGCGCCGCGAAGGTCAGCGCCGGCTCCGACACAGCGCGCCCGCCGCTGCGGATGATCACGTGCGCCCCAGGCAGCCCCCGCACGTGGAGCCACACATCCTCCGGCGAGGCCATCTTGAACGTAACCTCTTCGTTCTGGCGGCTGTTGCGCCCCACCAGCACCGCGAACCCGTCCGGGGAGCGGAAGGTCATCGGCCTTGCGGGGCGCGGTCGGGAACGCGGCGCCGGGCGCTCGCGGGCGTAGCCGGCCTCGGCGAGGGCCGCCGCCACCTCCTCTATCTCCGGCCGCGACGAGGCAAGCGCCAGGTCGGCGCTCAACTGGGCCAGGTAGGCTTCCTCCGCGGCCAGCGATTCCAGGCGGCGCGGCACTTCCTCGGATGCGCTGCGCGCTTTGTGGTACGCTTTGAAGTAGCGCTGCGCATTCTCCAACGGCGTCTCGTCGGGGTTCAAGTCAATGGTCATCTCCTGGCCCGACAGCCCAGGCAGAGTAACGCGGGTTTGCCCCTTGCGGAGCTCGCCCAGGTGGTTGAGCAAGACCTGGCCGCATTCCAGCAGGCGGTTGATCTCGTCCTGCGACATCGCTTCGCGCTCCAGCGCCTGCCTGCGTCGGGCGAGCGCCTGGGCGGCGTCGGCGAGGAGGCTGCGCACGGCCGCCCGCGCCGCCGCATACGGGTCGGCCGTCTCCTGGGCGGCGCGGTACGCCTCAATCGCCTGGCTCATGGACGGCGCGGGCTGCCACTCGCCCAGGTGGGTGAGTTCGTAGGGGGCGTAGGCGACGACGGTTTCGGCCTGGATGCCCACGCTCGGTGCCCAGCGGGCGGTCTCCAGCGGGGCGAACAGGTTGGCGAGTTCGCGCAAGATGCGCTGCGGGTCCGCGCTGCCCGCTCGCGCCAACGCCTCGCGCGCCGCCAGCGGGCTAAGCCCCTGCACCGCGCCCACGAGCGCCCGCTCTATTGGCGTGTCGGCGCGCTCCTGGAGCAGCCGCGCCAGTCGCTCCTCGCTCCATTCGGGCAGGGGGACTCGGTTCTGCGCGGGCGGGGGCACGTAGGCGCGGTTGGGCAGCACCACCCGGTAGCGATTCACATCCGGCCCCACGCGCTTGACGCATTCCAGAATCACGCCATCGGAGGAGACCAGGACGATGTTGCTGTGCTTGCCCATGATCTCGGCGATGAGGGTGAGGGATTCGCCCCCGCGCTCAAACCGCAGGTGCAGGATGCGTTCCCAGGCGGGCTGATGCACGTCGGCCAGCCGCGCGCCGACCAGAAGTTTGCGCATCTGGAGCAGCAGGGGAGAAGGCGCTTCCGTGCCGCGCCGAGGCTTGTCGGCGGCGAAGTGGACGCGCGGATGGGAGGGCTGCGCCGAGAGCACCAGGTCGTGGCGGGACTGCCCCGCGTACAATTCCAGGGCCACGGTCAGGGCGTCGGGTTGCACCACGGATTGGACTCGCCCACCCAACGCGCGCGCCCGAATCTCCTGCACCACGGCCGCAAGCGTGAGCGCGTCAAAGAACATCTCACCAATTCCAGGTCAACTTCTGGGCGAATTGCTCCAATGTGTCCGATCCGCGAATCCGCACCCGCCGCAGGTGGAACATGCCGTCAGAAGTGTGCGTCGCGCCCCCTTGCGACACCACCGCGCCCCAGAAGTAGGCCGACTTCAGCACGTCCACGACGGCCTGGTCGTACTGCCCCGACGGATAGGCGAAGAAGCGGCACGTCTTGCCGGTGCGCTCCTCAATGGCCTCCTTGGAGCCGATCACCTGCCACACGATGTAGTCCACGGGCTTGTTGGTGAGGTCGGCGTGCGTGTAGGTGTGCGGCTCCATGTCCATCCCCATCTGGCTCATCACCATCACCTGCGGCCAGGTCAGATAGGCCTCATCGCCCCGATCAATCGGTTCCGTTACCAGGAAGAACGTCCCCGTGAACCCGTATTTCACCAGCAGCGGGAACGCATTCTCAAAGTTGTCGCGATACCCGTCGTCAAACGTGAGGATGACGGGCTTGGGGGGCAGCGGGTCGCCCCGTTGCAGGTGGCGGTTCAGATCGTGCAGGCTGATGGACTGGTAGCCGTTCTCCTTGAGGTAGCGCAGTTGCTGCTCAAAGGCGGCGGGCGACACCGACAGGTCGCGGCGGATCGCATCCGCGCCCTTCGGCGGGACGGAGATGTAGTGATACATGAGGATGGGCACGTAGGCGGTGCGGGCGATGCCGTCGGGCGTGGGCCACGGCGTTGGCGTAGGCGTCGGCAAGGGCGTGGCCGTGGGGACGGGCGACGGGCACGGCGTGCACGTGGGGGCAGGCGTGGCCGTGGGCGGGGCCTGCGTGGCCGTCGCCGTGGGGGTGGGCCAGGGCGTGGGCGTCGCCGACGGTCGGGATGCGGCGCTGCAAGCGGCAAGCAGCGCGATGCAAAGGATGGCCGCAACCAGCAACCGTCTGTGGGTAGATGACCTCATGGCCTCCTGCCTCCAAGTGGTAGGTGAGGGTATCGCAGGCGGCGGCTTCTGTCAAATCGGGCCGTGGCGCGTTCCAGGTGCTTTTGACACCCGCGCGGCCCGAAGGTACAATGCGTCGCTGTTGCGCACCCCAAGACGCTCGGAGCGCGAGGAGGCAACCATTCGCACCGCGAAACCGAACCGCACGCGACGGACCATCACGCTGATCCTGGGCACGCTGTTGAGCCTGCTGTTCTTGTGGCTGGCCTTCAGGCAGGTGCACCTGCGCGAGGTGTGGGACGCCCTGCGGCAGGCGAACCCATGGCTGGTGGGCGCGGCGCTCGGGGCGTTTCTGGCGACGCAGGGGGTGAAAGCCGCCCGCTGGAAGGCGCTGTTCTACCCTGAACACACGGCGCGGCGGTTCGGAAAACTGCTGCGCGTCATCTACATTGGCCAGATGGTGAACGCGGCCCTGCCTGCGCGCCTGGGCGAGATCGCGCGTGCCTACCTGCTGGCGCGGATTGAGGCCATCAGCGCCGCCTACGCGCTCGGCACCGTGGTGCTTGAGAAGGCGCTGGACAGCCTCATGCTGCTGCTGGTCGTGCTGGTAACGTCTATCTTCATGCCGTTTCCCTCATGGGTCAAGGGGTCATCGCTCGTCGTGAGCGGGGGGATGGTGGCGCTGCTGGCGGCCATGACGGTGCTGTCGCGGTGGGAGGGCCGCCTGCCCGCCTGGGTGGTGCGGGTGGCGGGGCCTGACTCGTGGCTGGGGCGCATGGGGGTGATGGCTGCCCTGCAGCGCGCCGCCTTGAGCCTGCGGCCGCTCAAGAGTTTGCGGATGAACCTGATCCTTTGGGGCTGGTCGGCGGGCAATTGGGCGCTCATGATTCTCACCAACCTGCTGGCCTTCTGGGCGTTCGGGCTGCGCCTGCCGTGGACGGCCGCGCCGCTTCTGCTGGCCATCCTGAACATCGGCATCATCGTCCCGTCGTCGCCCGGGCGAATCGGGGTGTTCCACTACCTCTGCGTCCTCACGTTGGGCCTCTACGGGGTGGATCCCGCGTTGGCGCTGGCCTGCGGGATCGTGCTTCACGCCCTGGTGTATGTCCCCATCTTCGTCCTTGGCGCCTACTTCCTGTGGCGCGAGAACTACGATTGGTCCAGGCTGGCGGAACTCGCCGCGCTGGAAAACCCGTAGGGCCTGGCGATAGCACGCGGACAGCAGTCCCCGTGGGCCTCGGGTTGAGCGGCGCGCCCTCGCATGACGGGCATCCGCGAACCTCGGAGCCGCGTCCTGGCCGATGGCGAACTTGCCAACCGCGCCCGCTAAGGTATAATGGAATATGCTGCGGCAGGGCTGCCCGCGCCCCCGGCGCTCCGGGGGTATGCGAAGAGGCGGCATCAGCCGTCGCGCAGACCTGCAATCCGCACGAAACCATAACCGCCCCGCAAACGGGGGCAACGGGAGTCGGATAGATGACAGCGAATACCGAGACTGCGTGCGATCCCAACGGCACGCCCATTTGGCATGCGCAAACCATCGGCGCTGTGGCCGATGCGCTGGGGACGAGCCTTTCCTCGGGCCTGTCGCCGGAAGTGGCGGCGGCC
>Ga0067045_1028021_pt1 | contig 46169 bp, 38 predicted proteins | sample TerdegcTABiofilm_FD_59184 | JGI IMG/M metagenome (GOLD analysis project Ga0067045, IMG submission 59184) | Combined Assembly of (Gp0054472, Gp0054536) Wastewater bioreactor microbial communities from Singapore -Terephthalate degrading...
CGTGCTGCTCGATGTCCTCCATCATGGCCATCACTCGGTTGTTTGCGCCTCCATGCTTTGCCCCTTTAAGGGATCCCAGAGCAGCTGCCACAGCCGCATATGTATCAGTAGCGGCAGAGGATACTACCCGAATGGTGAAGGTGGAGTTGTTTCCTCCCCCGTGTTCTGCATGGAGGATCAAGGCGAGATCTAGGATTTCCGCCTCCAACCGTGTGTATTTAGAATCGGGACGGATCAGGAGGAGAAGGTTTTCGGCAGTGGATAGTTCCTTATGAGGAGCATGAAGGTAGAGACTCTCTCCAAAGTAGTAGTGTTGTCGTACTTGATACGCGTACGCTACCATCGTGGCGAATCGAGCGATCAACTCGATGGATTGTCGCAGGATGTTTCGAAGGGAAGGATCTTCGGGATTGGGATCGTAACTATAGGAGGCGAGAACGCTGCGGGCCAACTTATTCATGATATCCGGACTTGGAGCTTTCAGGATCATGTCCTCGAAAAACCCATTGGGAAGGGTTCGAAGCTCCCCCAACACTTTCTGAAAATCGGCCAATTCCTGCTGGTTAGGAAGTTTTCCAAAAATAAGGAGAAAACTCACCTCTTCGAAGCCAAATCGATTCTCTTTGTAACATCCCGCGACCAGATCCTCCACGTCGTACCCTCGGTAGTACAGTTTCCCGGGTACGGGAACTTTTTCCCCTTCGTCCAGGATATACCCATGAACGTTCCCAATCTCCGTCAAACCCACGAGGACACCGGTTCCATCCTCATTCCGTAGACCCCGTTTTACATTGTACTTGGTGTATAAGGCAGGATCGATCTTGTTGCGAGTTTCCACGATCGGTGCATAGGAGTCTAAAAACCCTTCCACTATCTTCTCCATTAAACACCTCTTTGTATAAATATAGAATATTATTTACATAATTATACTATTTTAACCGGTATGTAAAGGGGGAAATGATAATATTTACAATTTTATCGCATAAATCTCACGGATCTTTCGCCCCGCCCGTATACCCTTCTGTTCGAATGCGGTTTTCGGTCTCCAAGGCAGGGGGGGTGAAAAAGCATCATGGGGATTTTTCAACCGGGGACATTGGGAAACTGTATCGAGGATCCAGAACGCATAATCTTCCCAATCGGTTACTATATAAAGGTAAGCTCCTTCTTTCATCCGGGAAGACACTAGAGTTAAGAACTCTTTCGTAATCAGTCTACGCTTATGATGTCGTTTCTTCGGCCATGGATCGGGGAAAAAGATATGCACTCCGTCGAGGGATTCCGGAAGGATCATGTCTTGCAAAACGAAGAGGGCATCAGCCTGTATGATCCGCACGTTGGAAAGCTCCCTTCGCCGGATTTCCCAAAGAAGCCTCCCTACCCCTGGCGTATGTACCTCGATACCCAAGAATCCCAGTCGGGGCAACTTTTCAGCTAACTCGGCCGTCGCCTCCCCCATACCGAAACCAATTTCAAGCACTACCTGTTCCCTCTCCGGAAACAGGGTGTGAAAATTTAGGAACTTTCCCTTCTCATACGGGATGCAGTAGGTATCTTTCCATTCCGCATAGGCCTTTGCCTGTGCTTTCGTGATCTTACCTTGTCGGAGAACATAGCTTCGGATGTGATGCATGGATCCCTCCTACAGTAGCACGGACAACCGATCCCGGATGAACTCACTTTTTTCCTTCAGACCAATCAGGTGAGTTTCGATCAGGAGTATATGGGGACGCTTGGGGTCCAAACGGACTCGACCGCGACTCTCCTTGATCAACTTCAATATTCTCTCCACGGAAACTTTTGCAACTTTGGAGAATTCCACCTCAAGGATTCCTTCTCGTTCCCTCATGGAAGAAATGTAGAGTTTCCTACATAGGATCCGAATTTCCGCTAAACAGAGCAAGCTCTGCACCTCCTCCGGAAGGGGACCGAACCGATCCATCAACTCGTAGGTGATGGATTCTAGTTCTTCCTCCGATCCAACCGCAGCGATTTTCTTGTATACTTCCATCTTCTGTTCAGCTTCCGAAATATATGCATCTGGAATGTAGCCGGTGTATTCCAGGTCGAGGAAGGGTTCGGGAGGCACTTCTTCTCCTTTCCCTTCCAGTTCCCGGATCGCTTCGTCCAGCAAGCGAAGATACAAGTCGAATCCTACGCTTCCAATATCTCCACTCTGCTCCTTTCCTAGGAGATTTCCCGCTCCCCGGACCTCCAGATCCTTCAAAGCAACCTTAAAGCCGGAACCTAGCTCCGTATGATCCGATATAATCTGTAGTCGCTTCATGGCTAATTCCGAAAGTACCCGATCTGCGGGATAGAATAGATAGGCGTACGCTAGCCGGTTGGATCGCCCTACCCTTCCTCGGAGTTGGTACAGCTGGGAGATCCCATACATGTCAGCCCGATCGATAATAATGGTATTCACGTTTGGGATATCGATTCCATTTTCGATGATGGTGGTGGAAACCAGCACGTGGAACCCTCCATGGACGAATCGGTGCATCACGTCTTCCAACTCTTCCGCTAGCATCTGCCCATGGACCACACCAATAAGAGCTTCGGGGACTAATCGTTCCAGGAACCGTTGCACCTCATCCAGCGTCTCTACCCGGTTATGGAGGTAGAACACCTGTCCTCCCCGTTCCATCTCCCTACGGATGGCTTCCGCAACAGCCTCTTCGGAGAACTCGCCGATATGAGTTTCAATAGGCATCCGATCATGGGGAGGGGTTTTCAAAATGGACATGTCCCGGATCTTCATGAGAGACATGTGGAGAGTTCTGGGAATCGGAGTGGCGGTGAGTGTTAGGCAGTCCACGTTAGTTTTCAGTTGTTTCAACCGTTCCTTGTCCTTTACCCCAAATCGTTGCTCCTCATCGATCACCAGAAGGCCTAGATCCCGAAACACCACATCCTTCTGGAGGATTCGATGGGTACCGATAAGGATATCCACCTTCCCTTCCTGCAACAACTTGAGAGTCTTCTTCTGTTCTGCCTTCTCGACGAACCGTGAAAGCATCCGTATGGAGATGGGATAGTTTCGCATCCTTTCCTGAAAGTTCTCGTAATGTTGTTCTGCCAAGATGGTAGTAGGAGCTAGTACGGCTACCTGTTTCCCTCCCAGTACTGCTTTAAAGGCCGCTCGAATCGCGATCTCTGTCTTTCCATACCCCACGTCCCCACAAACCAGACGATCCATTGGAAAGGGTTGTTCCATATCAGCCTTTACCTCTTCGATGCACCGTAGCTGGTCTATAGTTTCTTCATACGGGAAGGAAGCTTCGAATTCTACCTGCCATTCCGTGTCTTTAGGAAAGGCATACCCCTGGATGGTTTTCCGCCGGGAGTACAACTCCAGAAGTCCTTTAGCGATATCTTCTACCGATTTTCGAACCCGATTCTTACGACTTTCCCATCCTTTTCCCCCTATCTTGTCCAACCTCGGTTCATTTCCTAGGTTTCCGATGTATTTCTGAACGAGGTTTACCTGTTCGATGGGAATGTAGATATACTCCTCGTTCGCATACTCCAGATGGATATAGTCCCTCTCGGTTCCTCCAGCCTTCATACGCTGGATTCCGAGAAACTTACCGATTCCATAGTTCACGTGAACTACGTAATCTCCCGGAGACAGTTCGATAAAGGAGTCGATGACCTGACCAATAGCCGTCTTTACCGATTTGGGAACTCGCTTTCTTCTTCCAAAGAGTTCGTTCTCGTGAACCAAAAGCAGTTTTAGCCCACCGAAAGAGAAGCCGGAAGAAATGCCCACTGGAAGGATCGTTACTGCCAGTCCTTTCAGGATATGGCTCAACCGCTCTGCTTGAGCTTCCGTATCGGCAAACAGGTACACTGTGTATCCGGCAGATAGCAAATTGGAGACTTCTTCTTTGAAAAAGGTTACATTCCCAAAGAAAGATCGGGGAGGATCGTTCCGAAGGGAAACGTATTTTGTGGTATCTTCAGGCTTCAGCAGGGTTACGAGGACTTTCCGTTGCATGGGTTGCTCAAGGGCAGGGAACTCGAACAACAACCGATCTGGTCTAGGGACGGGGCGATACATCCGAGTCTTTCGGTACAGCCCATCGTACTCCTTTTTGAGGGTTTCCCACCCAGTCTGTAATCGTTCATACTCACAGAGCCAGAGAACGCTTTCCTCGGGTAAAAAATCCAACAGACTAGCCGGAGTATCGAACGCTAAAGGATAGTACAATTCCTCTCCTTCCCACGGGATACTTTCCCGTAGAGATTGGACGACCCTTTCTCCCTTATCTTCCATCTCGGGCAACTGTTGGAGTTTTTTTTGTAACACCTCTAGCCGATCGATACTCCACAAAACTTCCCGTCCGGGATGTAGGATTACTTCTTGCATCGACTGGAGAGACGCCTGTGTGTCGGGAGAAAAGGTACGAATCTCTGAAACCCGATCAAAATCCAGTAGGATTCGATACGCTTCTTCATGTCCGGGTAAGAACACATCAATCACTTCCCCCCGGACGGCGAACTCTCCATGGATGGATACCTTAGGAACCCGAAGGTACCCGTAGGAAGCAAGAAGGTCGGCCAATCTTTGGGGGTCAATTCGTTGCCCCTTTCGTACGGAAATCAGTTTTCCTTCCAGATACGATCGTTCAGGTAAAGGTTGCAGAAAAGCCCGGAGGGAAGTTACGAGGACCCCTTTCGTTAGGGACGGAAGGTTTACTAGAACCTTTACTCTCTGGCCGAAGACAGGAGCATTCACCCCCACTTCTTTATAGGGGACGGTTCCCCACGAAGGGAATAATCGGGTGGGCACGCCAAAGCGTTCCAGATCTTCCACTAGGGTTATAGCTTCTTGTTCACTTGGTACCACTACAAGGTGAGTTCTTCCAAGGGCTAAGACAATTTCGCGTAAAATAAGGGCAAAAAAACTTCCCTGTGGGCCATACAGTACCTGAGGAAACGTTTCAGTCCGCAACTGTTGGAGGAGGGTACGGAAGGGTTCGAAGGCATTGAGCTTTCTAGAGAAAGCAGTTAAGAATAATGTTATCATAGGGGTTGCCGACAATTAAAAAGGCTATGCATGCGAAACAGTTGGAAAAAATCCTACTAATCCTTCTCTTCCTCCTACTAGGAATGGGAGGTCTAACGGCGGAGATTGTATGCTCTATCCGATATTATGACAAGAAGGTCTACTACCCGGAAAGCGATATCGAATTGAAAGTTACCCTAACCAACCAATCTCCCAACCCTTACCTGTTTAGAATCTCGGAGAATCGAGCTTTCAGTGTAACCTTTGAGGTAAGAAATTTAAAAAACCAACTTCTTCCTCAAGCTCAAAAGTTCATTGTGCAACGTAATTCAAATCTACCCGTTTTGTTCCGGGACATTTCCCTGGAACCAGAAGAGGAATACTCTTTTCGAGTAAACCTGAAAGAGTTCGTACAAATCAGTGAACCGGGTACTTACACGGTTCAGGCTCTGTTCTACCCTCGGTTGTACGGTAATCCAAGGACCGAAACGGTGGCATCCAATATCCTTACCCTGGTAGTGAGACCTTCGGTAGCCGGATTGGAAGCGGTGAAAGAGCAGATAGATCTTCAGGTAGGTGAGTTTCTAAAACAAACCGCCTTCCCTCCCGATGAAGTAGTAAAGTATGTACTGACCGCTCGGCAGAAGAGTGAATGGAACAAGTTCTTTCTCTATATTGATTTGGAAAGTCTCTATCAAAGAAGCCCAGAAGGGGCGAGAAGGTACAAGTACCTTTCGGAAGCGGAAAGAATCGAAACGTTGAAAAGGTTCCGTCAACAACTTACCGAAGCAATCGTAGATGAGGATATCCTCATGATTCCCAGTGAGTTCGAAATCCTCAAAACTACCTATACCCCCCGAGAAGCGGTAGTGGAAGTCATTCAGAAGTTTGCTCAAAAAGGCTTCAAGGAGGTCAAACGGTATACTTATTACCTCTATCGGAAAAACGATATTTGGTTGATCTACAACTATGAGACTCGGAACCTTGGCACCGAATGAATCAGGAGATCCATGAAAGTACTCCTAATTTGCGAAAGAGAAAAAGTAAAAGATCGATTGGTAATCGCCCTTTCCGAATACGATGCAGAGGTGATTTGGTACCGGGATCCCATCAAGGCAATGGACAACCTAGATGAAACGGACCCAGATACAATAGCCCTTTCTGCAGTCGATTTTCCCCGTCACTGGAAGGTGTTTATCGCGTTTTTACAGGGAACCATAAAGAAACCCGTTCCTGTGATTCTATTAATCGGCGAATCCTTCGAGGAGGAAGAGAGATCCAAAGCAGAGGCGCTGGGTGTTCGGGGAACTCTCCATGAGGATCTTGCGAAGGAGTCGGAGATTGAGGTTTTACTCAAAGTAATACATCCTAAAGCGAAGGGAGAAGGGGAAAAAAGTGTCCAAACTTCAAAGGAGCCATACTTCGAGCCCAGTCCGCATGATCGGATCGAACTCCTGTTTCTCCATCCCGAAAGTCTCCATCTGATAGAGGGAAGGATCACCCGCATAGGCAAAGACACTCTATGGTTTGATCCATCCAAGAGGGAAAAAACTCTAGATCTGTCCCCTCCCCTATTCCTACCAGCTTGCTCTCTCCGGATTGGAAGTACTCTTCATACCATCGATATGGAACTACTGGAAAATCGGGAGCAGTTGGTTCTGCGCTTTCTAAAGATGCCTCCAGAACTGGAAGAACGGTTCTAGTTGACTATCTGACGATCTAGGGTAAATTTGAAAGTGGTATGCCTCAAACAAAGTATTTAGAAGAATTACCTCTTCTTGAAGTCATCAAGTTCGACTCTTCCAAACGATATCGGGAGGAAGGTGTCCTATTCTCGGGAACTCCCAGAAAACATCCCTACGACCACAATAAGATCATCTTACTTCAGTCCCCTTTTACTCCCGAGGCGGTATTTTTCGAATTTAAAGTCGCGGATATTCTCTATGTGGAAGAACTCCCCTCCATCGTTACTCATAAAGGAGAAACTATCAAAATGGTGAACCTGTGGATCAAAAAGGGGGCTCTAGGGCTACGTTTCCAAGCCTTTTTTGTAGGAGGTTCTTCGTAAAGGACCTTAGGACCATTGCATGATGAATCAACCCCATCCTAGGTTTGTGGAAAAACACGACTCTACCCTAAGATGCATGCTTTGTCCTCATGAATGCGCCCTCACGGAGGGAAAAACAGGAATCTGCCGGGTTCGTAGAAACGAAGGGGGCAAGATGGCTCTCCCTTTCTACGGAGTACTGAGTTCTGTAGCAGTAGACCCTATTGAAAAAAAACCGTTGTACCATTTCTATCCCGGATCTTCAATCTTTTCTGTGGGCTTCTATGGGTGTAATTTTCGGTGTCCCTTTTGCCAGAATTACACTATTTCCCAGCACACAGAGGAATCCGCGCACCGTATATATCCCACCGCGTTGGTACAAGAAGCTCTGCGGGCAAACCCATTTGGAATTGCCTATACCTATTCGGAACCGTTGGTGCATTTCGAATACATAATGGATACGGCAAAGGTTGCTCGGGAGGCAGGGTTAAAGAATGTTCTAGTTTCAAACGGGTACCTGAATCCCGAACCAACTGAGGAGCTATTGCCATGGATAGACGCTGCCAATATAGACTTAAAGGCATGGAACGATGAGTTCTACCGGAAAGAAGCGCAGGGCACTCTACATCCAGTTCTGGAGTTTATCCGTAAAGCTTCCGGACGGATACACTTAGAGGTGACTACTTTGGTGATTCCCGGCGTAAACGACGATCCTGATGATATCGAAGAAGCCGCTCGATTCCTTGCTTCCCTGAACCGAAAGATCCCCTATCACCTTACCTGTTACTATCCTAGGTACAAGTATTCGGTCCGGCCCACAAGGGAAGAGGACTTACACCCTCTTATGGAACGTGCTCGCAAGCATCTCGCTTTTGTGTATGCGGGAAACACGGGGGGAGGCAACGTAACCGTATGCCCTTCTTGTGGGCAGGATGTGATTCGTCGGATAGGGTATTTTACCCGTGTAGTGGGAGGACGAAAGGGTCGTTGTTCTCGGTGCGGAGAAGAGATCTATGTGGAGTGAACTCCTTTCAAAAGGGCCTGCAAGAACGCCGCTCGGGTAGGTGCCATACGGATCGTTGCGTTGACAATATCAGCTAGGGGGCCTATGGTTTGTCCGTTCAAAGAACCTGGAAACAGGGAAAGGAAAGATTCGGCAGTAAGTTCACCTTTGAAGAATCGTTCCATGCCCACTGCCAGCCGCCCCCATTCCTCAGGTCGCAATCCTTTGTACAGCCACAATGCAAAAGGAGAGTTCCGTAGATCGAAGGAAGATTCTTCCAGCCTTCCATCCCTTAAAAGTCGAACTACTGGATGCTCTTCTTGGAGCCAAGGAGGGAATGGTAGGGTAGGAAGAAATCGAATCAAGCATTCGGAATCGGTTTGAGAAGCATTCAAGTCTCCCATGAAAAGGGCCATAGGAGCGTCTCCGCCAGAAAGTAAGGCCAGGGCTTCCAAGATCGAAACTGCCAGAAGCTTAGCCCGGAGATACTGTATGGAAAGAGTCAGGTTCGTGCGGGCTATCTCCTGAAGATTCCATAATTCTTCTTCCGAAGGTTTCCCTCTATAGGAATGAAAAATTCGTTCTGGATCGAGGGATCGAAAGAAATTCAGCATGCCGTATAATGCTCTTCGATACTCCTGGATACTGAAAGATCCCCGATTTCGAAGAGTAAAGTTTGTTTCCGGCAGCAGTTTCCAGGTGTTACTGAGAAAGGCACCAGTATCCGGATTGGAGAAATCCTGTACATCCCGATTGGCAAAATCAATGGCTCGATGGACCATCTGCTGGATTGCCGCTTCGGAAACATCGGGAAGTGCAGCCCTAGCCCGTGCCTCTAGCACCTCCCCTACCGTACGCCCTTCCGCGTCTACCCCCCTAAACGGTATGGTAGCCTCGATACAGAGTAGAACAGATCCTAAATGCCGGGGGGGTAATTTCCCCTTCAGGAGTAAACAGAAAGAGAAGCCACTGAGGAACTCGTTCATTCCACTGGGAGGTGTAACTGGACTAGAAGCGTCCCTTCCGAAGAGGGTGCAACAGAGTTGAAACTCCTTCGATTCCAAACCAGGCGGCAAAAATATTACTTTCGTTCCCTCGATTTGTAGGTATGGATTGAGCAAGTCTTCGAGGGGCAGAGGGAGCCCTTCATCCACCTGAAGGTAGACTAGGTCATGGAACACTGCTGCCAACGCAACGATAGGGTCGGAAGAATCGAGAAAACCGAACACATGCTCTATGCTATGAAATATCCTCGTTTTATGGAACATCACTCGGTGCACCAACACGGCTATTCGTTCTAATTCCAAAGGGTCAATATCCCCATCCAATCTATGGATGGCATCCAAAAGAATTTGAATTAACTGATGAAGGTAACCTTTTTTCATACCTACAGTGTAATACATTTTTCTTTCTTCTGCAGAGGTCACTAGTCTTGACGAAAAGCGCGTTTTTCGATAGATTTTTTTCTGTCGAAAGACGTTCCCCTGTAGCTCAGCCGGTAGAGCAGGTGGCTGTTAACCACCGGGTCGGGAGTTCGAGTCTCTCCGGGGGAGAAAGTTCTAGTTGACCATTGCGTTCCCGCGAAAAACCCGCCATATGCGGGTTTTTTTATACCTATCAGGCATTCCATGTTCTGACCCTAAATCTCCCCGGGGAATTCTATCGCAACTTGTTGTATAATAGATAATAGTATTGGTTCTGGAGGCATACATGGTGGAGTTACGATACAACCCGGTTACCCTTGAAAAAGCCTACTCCCTTCTCAATGGGGGCGGACTCCTTTGGATCTGCACGAAAAGCAAAGAAGGTCACTACGATCTAGCTCCCATTGCCTGGACATGTCCTCTCGATTATGAACCGGTTACCAGGCTACTTTTCGTCTGCGATCCTGAACATGCTACTTTCGAGAATATAGTGCAACAAAAAGAGTTCATCGCTGCCTTGCCTACCTATAAACAAAAAAGTTTGGTTCTTCAGACAGGGAGTGTCTCGGGAAAATCCATAGACAAGTTTGCCCGATGGGACATCCCCTACTCCAAAGGAACTGTGGTGGATGCTCTGGTTCCCAAGGGAGTGGCAGGTTGGTTGGAGTGCAAGCTATTGGAGATTTATCGTCCCGGTTCCGTTGCCATCGTATGTGGAGAAACTCTAGCAGCATTTGCCCTTCCGGATGCGTGGAAACAGGTTCTCCATCATGTAGAAGGCGAACATTTCTACCGGCCCGGCGATAGGGTTTGAAGAAGGATAGGGAATGAAGAAGACTGACTACCTTACCTATCGCTTAAACAACCTTCGCTTTGTACTTATTCTATCCATTTGGATACTGGCCTGTTATTCCCTTTTCAGTTTGGGACAAAAAGAAACTCCGCAAATTCCGAAAGGGGAAGAAGTTTTCATTAAAGATCGTGAACGTATGGTAGTAACCCAGATTGAAGCGCGAGGAGTTCGAGATACAAAGGTTCTCTCCGCTCTGCGAAAAGTACCTCGCCATCGCTTCGTCCCTAAAAGTTTGGAAGAAAGAGCCTACGACGACACTCCGCTACCTATTGGATATGGTCAAACCATCTCCCAACCTTATATTGTGGGCTATATGACCGAGGCCTTGCAACTCAAAGGAACTGAAAAAGTTCTTGAGATCGGGACAGGAAGTGGATACCAAGCAGCTATTCTCGCTGAAATCACTCCCCATGTATATTCCATCGAAATCATTACCGAGTTAGCAGATAGAGCGAGAAAAACCCTCAACGAAACTGGTTACGGTTTCGTGAAAACCAGAAAGGGGGATGGGTACTATGGATGGGAAGAAGAAAGCCCCTTCGATGCTATCATCGTTACGGCTGCCGCTGGGCATGTGCCTCCACCGCTTCTGAATCAACTTAAGACGGGTGGTAAGCTGATCATTCCCCTTGGGGGGCCTTACGAAGTTCAGATGTTGACTCTGGTTGAAAAAATGCAAGATGGTACTTTTCGCACCAACCAATTACTTCCAGTACGCTTTGTTCCATTTGTACGAAAAGCTGAGACCAGTCAGTAGGGAGAACGCGCAGTGTATACCATTCAAGGATTTGGATTTTCCTTATTATTATTCATCAGAAAACTTGCTGCCATGATCACTATGTTCTGCGTTGGGTTCAGCCTCATTGCAGCGCAAGTAGTCCTCATGCGTTTTTTTTCAGAAACCAAGCATCATCATATAGCTTTTTTCGTGATAGGGATCGCCCTCCTAGGAATCGGTGCTAGCGGAACCATCCGTACCATCCTTCATCGAACCGTATCTCGTCGCCCAGAGCTTTGGATCGGTGGTGGACTATCCCTTTTTACCCTATTAACCGCTGTATCCCTCCCTTTAATAGACTCTCTTCCCATAGACTTCTTATATTTCGTATTCGATCCGATACAGGTTTTCTATATATTCATATACATATTTATATTATTCCTTATCTTTTTCTTTGGTGGCTTTGTTTCCGCTTCCATACTAGAACTCTTTACTCAAGATGCTCCCCTTCTCTATGGGATAAATCTTATTGCAGGTGGTATAGGCGGTTTGGCCCCGCTTCTCTTACTCCACTGGATTCCTTCCCACATCCTATTTCAAGCTATGAGTTTGTTCGGAATTCTTGGAGGTCTTAGTTGGATTCTGACTGTTTCCTCTAGGGATGGCGATTTAGTTCAACGGTTTTGGGTTTCTTCGCTTTTAGTAGTACTTGTTCTAGCCTTTCTACCATGGGAACCTAAGCCAGCGATCTATAAACCTCTCTATACTCTTACAACCCTTCAAGAGGAAGGATTGGCAACAAAAGTATTAGAAAAACGGAGTCCTAGGGGGACATACCACGCCTTCGAAGCTCCCACTTTTCATTATGCACCTTTTATCGGTCTTCAAGCCTCTTCCCCTCCTCCCCCTCAAATTTTACTCCTGAAAGACGGAGAACTCGAAGGAACCATTTTCAAAGTTTCTTCCCTGGAGGAAGCTGAAATTCTCGACAGTACCCCCCAGTCCATCCCCTATAGACTGGTAGATCACCCCAAAGTTCTTATTCTGGACGAAACAGGAGGTGTGAACCTAATCCTTGCTAGAAGGTTCAATGCAGCTTCCATAACGATTGTTGTTAGTGACCCTACGATGGCCGAAATCCTGCAGGAGCAGGTACGACAAAATAGTGGATTCACTCTTGGGGATGAATCCATAGAAATCGTGTCGGAAGAACCGAGATTGTTCCTGGAACAGGCGAAGATGCGGGATAGGAGGTTCGATCTTGTCCATATTGCCTCTACTGAAAGTTTACCAACGGCCTCTTCTGGGCTTCTAGCTCCTAGAGAAAATTACCTTCTTACGGTAGAGGGAATACGGGAAACCCTCTCTATCCTTACTGAGGATGGAATCCTTTCGGTCAGTCGCGGCTTACAGTTCCCCCCACGGGACGCTTTTCGTCTCCTTACCATCACAAAAGAGGCTCTCCAACAAAGAGGTGTGAAGGATCCTGAAAACTATGTGCTTCTGGCAAGAAATTATCTAGCTTTTCTCCTTATGATTGGTCTGGTACCTGTTTCTGCTCAACGGAAACAACGATTCCTTGATCTGTTACCTGGTCTCGGGATGGATCCAGAATACTACCCTGGTGTTCAGATAGAAGAGCATCTTCCCTATCGGAACAAAGTATCGAGTCCTCCAGGCCAACCCTATTCGTACTACCACTGGGGATCAAAGACTATCCTAGAAAAAGATCCAAAAGAGTTGATCGATCAATGGGTATACGATATATCTCCTGTAACGGATCAACGGCCATATTTCCATAATTTTTTCTCTTGGAAAGGGCTTGGTCAAATTTTTTCCCAAATAGGAAGGGAGGGGATACGAAAAGCCGAATTGGGGTATCTAATCGTTGTCATTACAGGTATTTGTATTGCCATTGTCGCTTTACCCCTTCTTATGTTTACGGTTTATTTCGGTGGGGCACGGAGCACCCCAACTGGAGGGAGGCTCTATGCGGTAGTGTATTTTCTCAGCATAGGATTCGCCTTCTTGTTTCTGGAAATCAGCTGGCTTGCTTTCTTCAGGCGAATCGTGGGAGATCCTTTCTTGACGGTGGTGATCGTTTTTACCGGTTTGCTCTGTTCAGCTGGTATGGGAAGTATGAGAATTGGAAAGGTAGGAAGCCGTCTGGAGATTGTAATCCTCAAAGCAGCGTTCAAGATTCTATTAATCCTGTTGCTGTATGAAACGATTGTTCCGTATCTTATGTTTCCCATTGCCCAAACACCCGCTCCCGTTAGGTATGGGATCGCCTTGGCCATGGTTTCCCTTCCCGGATATTGGATGGGAGTCTTTTTCCCCATCGGATTGCGAATGGTACAGCGACATGGGCAATCCTTCGTTCCTCTGGCCTGGGCATCCAATGGATTTGCCTCAGTAATCGCTTCTCCATTAGCCCAACTCCTTTCCATGAGTTTTGGTTTATCTTTACTATTCATCCTTGGAGGGATCTTCTACCTTTTTGCTGCTTTGTACACCTTTTTTTACCAAGTAATCAAAGGGATTCTTGTAGAAAAACGATCCCCTTGACATGAGAGGCTTTTTTCAAGGAATATCAGAAAACCCATAACGAATGAAATAAGAGTTGGAGGCTGTCATTGGGGATTCTTCTCCTTGTTTGTTCCTGGGCTCTCCTGGGAATCGGAAGTCTGTTTTTATGGTTTCTACGAAACAAGAATGCAACTCATCTAATCGGAACAGGGACCGTTTTACTGTCTTCTCTTTTCACGCTTGTAGGAGCCTTATGGGTTTTGATTGGAGGTAAACCAGAAGAGTTCTATCTACCCTGGAATGTCCCCTTTGGGTCCATTTACCTTCATATAGACCTCCTCTCTGCGCTGTTCCTATTGGTATTGAGTGTCGTCGGTGGGCTGTGCGCCTTCTATAGTTATGGATACTTTTCTTCAGAACAGAACCATAAGGCCTTGGAGAGATATTGGCTCTTTTATTTTGGCCTATTCGGAGGAATCTCTCTAGTATTCACTGCCTACAATGGCGTGTTCTTCCTACTAGCTTGGGAAGGCATGTCCATCGCATCCTTTTTCCTTGTTCTCCATGAGTATAATAACGAAGAAGTCCGAAAAGCGGGATGGGTATACTTGATTGCCACTCATGGAGGTACTGCCTTCCTTTTAGTACTATTCGGCCTCCTCGGGTCGAATCTCGAAGTATGGGACTTCACTGCGTTTCAATACCCAACAGCTGTCGCAACGCCCATCTTCATGCTGGCTTGTATAGGATTTGGCACAAAAGCGGGTTTTATGCCTCTCCATATTTGGCTTCCAAAAGCCCACCCTGCCGCTCCATCGCCGGTTTCAGCCCTGATGAGCGGGGTAATGATCAAAACCGGCATCTATGGATTGATTCGCGTGATCTCTTGGTCGGAAGGAGGAATCCCCCTATCATGGGGAATCCTGTGTATCGGTTTAGGTTCTGTTACAGGGGTGCTGGGAATCCTTCATGCGCTAGGGAAAAAGGACTTGAAAGAGATCCTGGCCTACTCCAGCATCGAAAACATAGGGATCATTGGGATGGGGCTGGGAATTGGGCTGTATGGTATGAGTAGGTCCTTGGGGATCATTGCCCTTCTAGGGTTCACTTCAGCATTGTTCCATGTGATTAACCACGGTCTCCTCAAATCTTCCCTCTTTCTCGGTGCGGGTACTGTGCTTCACGCCACTCACACGCGAAATATCGAGGAGCTGGGGGGATTGTGGAAGAAACTCCCCAAAACGGGAGCTCTCTTTGGCTTTTCTTCATTTGGCATTTCCGGATTGCCTCCCATGAATGGATTCGTGGGGGAATTCATCCTATTTCTCGCCGTACTATCCCTTTCATTACAAGGTAGAACCATCCTGGATATACTCATGTCATTTGTCGTCCTGATTGCTTTGGGATTCATAGGCGCAGGTAGTGTAGCCTGTTTCACCCGGTTGTTCGGAGTTGTCTTCCTCGGCGAACCTCGGAACAAAAAAACGGTTCGGATGGCAGAAGGGGGGACGTGGAGTATTCCCCTGTACATCTTAGGAGGACTCAACCTAGTTCTGGGAATGGGCAGCATTGTGATAGCGCCTCTTGTGTTTGGAGCAGTAGTGTCCACTTTGCCAGGTATTGATTATCATACTGCCTTAGATACCGTAAAGATCTTACGACAAACCCTTTTGCCATTGGGAGTTTTGGGGCTAATTTTCTTGAGTCTTACCTTCCTTCTTTTTAGGATTTGGAATTGGATCCTGAAACGTCGTTCAATGGGAACCTCCCCTACTTGGGATTGTGGATATATCCTACCCTCTTCCCGAATGCAGTATACCGCTTCCTCCTTTTCCCAACCCATACTCCGTCTCTTCCGAAGATTGTTACATCCCACAGAGTCCTTCTCTTGGGAAGGGAACATATTCCCTAGAACTGCATCCTATACTTATACACTGTATGATCTAATCGTGCGAATCGTTTACGAGCCCCTTTTCCGAACCATCACGAAAGTTGCTACCCGAATCCATGGTCTACAAGAAGGGAGAAACCAGGTGTACATTCTCTATATTGCTCTTACCCTCATCATCCTCATTGTGATGTTCCTGGGAGGAATTCCATGAGCCTTCTTCTGGCCCTTGTCCTATCCCCTATTCTTCTGGGAATCATCGTAAAAACCAAAGCCTTTTTTGCGGGCCGCAAGGGACAACCCCTCTTGCAATTCTATTATGACATGGTAAAACTGCTACAGAAAGGAGTGGTATACAGTTCTTCCACTACCATCGTGTTTCGCCTGTCCCCGTGGATCGCACTAGCCGCAGCAGGAACAGCGCTCTGCATTCTTCCCCTGCCAGGCTACTCTGGATGGCTCTCCTTTCCAGGAGACTTTTTCGTCCTCTTTGCTCTTTTAACGGTTCTTCGATTCAGTCTAGTGAGTTCCGCATTGGACACCGGATCTTCCTTTGAAGGAATGGGGGCCAGCCGGGAAGTCTTCTTTTCCTTTCTAGCAGAGCCTGCACTGCTATTGAGTTTCCTCGTCCTTTCGTTCGGTCTCGAAGGATACTCCCTCAAAGAAATTCTCTCCAATCCGTTTTCTATAGGCGCGAAAAACACAGTAGCTCTCTACTTCGTCTCGGTTTCCTTATTCATCGTTCTATTGGCAGAGAACGCTCGAATCCCCTTCGATGATCCCAATACCCATTTGGAACTCACCATGATTCATGAAGTGATGGTGTTAGATCATAGTGGACCCGACCTTGCTGGAATTCTCTACTCTTCCACCTTGAAACTCTGGATCCTGGGTTCTATCTGGGTAGGGATCAGTATACCCTGGCGATGGGGGAACTATTTTCTGGATCTATTCGTTTTTCTCGGTTCCATGGGATTGCTGGCAGTAATTATAGGAATCATAGAATCCATCTTGGCTCGGGTTCGAATGATTCGGGTTTCCCATGCGTTGTCCCTAGCTACAGTGTTATCCGGGTTGGCCCTGCTGTGGACAATTGGATGAAAGAAATAGGAAGACAGAAATGGAACATACCCTACTGAATCTTGTAATAGTAATCATCCTCCTTTCCAATATTCGTTTACTAAACACCAGCCGCATTCCGGTCATGATCGTTGCGGTGGCCATACAGGGTTGGGTGATTGGAAGTCTTCCCCTATTACTGCATTGGGAACATTTCCAATTGACTCTTTTTTTAATTACCCTGATCACGGTTAGCATAAAAGGTATCATATTACCCCGACTTCTGAATCGTTCCATGCAACAGGCAGGAGTGATGCGAGAGGTAGAACCCTTCGTGGGCCCTACGCTTTCCCTTCTGATCGGATTGTTCCTCCTTTCCCTTAGTTTCTGGATTACTTCGTCCCTACGATCTTCCCTGCCTGAAGGATTATTTTTTATACCTGTTTTATCTCTATTTACGGTGTTTAATGGGTTGTTCCTCATTATAAGCCGTAAAAAGGCCATTACCCAGGTGATAGGATACCTGACGATGGAGAACGGAGTGTATGCGTTCGGAGCATCTCTAGCGATAGACCATCCTTTCTTGGTAGAACTAGGGGTTCTACTGGATGTGTGGGTAGGGGTATTCATCATGGGAATCGCCATCTACCATATCAATCGAGAGTTCGACCATATCGATACGGATAAACTGTCCACGTTGAAACATTGAGAGGCGCTGGAATGGCTTGGATTCTTGTTATCGTACCTTTACTGTTCGGATTGTTTTCTTTCATTCTTAGAAATCGCCGAATCGTACTGCTATTCTTTTTGCTAGGTGGGATCCTTCATTTCGTTTTAACCATTTGGGTTTGGATTAGTCCGATGGAAGGGAATTCCCTCGTGTTCTTCGATCCACTGGGAATGCTGATCCTTACGGTGACAAGTTCTCTCTTCTTTATGGTGACCTTCTACTCGATTGGATACCTGAAAAACCACATGGAACGAAGTTCCCTAACCGTAGGATGCATGTTCTTTTTCCTGGCTGCTATGAGCCTGGTCAGTGTCAGTGCCGATATGGGTCTTCTATGGGTGGCTGTGGAAGCGACCACCCTTGCCAGTGCCCCCCTTATCTATTTCCATAAGGACCATCGAAGTCTTGAAGCCACATGGAAGTACCTATTGATCTGTTCGGTTGGAATCGCCCTGGCATTGATGGGGAATATCTTTCTTTCCTACGCAGGAGGGGATTCCATCGCGGGTCTCTATATTCCCGATCTTATGAGCAATGCGAATCGGTTCGAGCCACGCTGGTTAAAAGTTGCGTTCATCCTTCTAGTGGTAGGGTACGGGACAAAAATGGGATTGGCCCCTATGCATTCCTGGCTCCCCGACGCTCACAGTGAAGCTCCTTCAATGGTCTCTGCCCTTCTGTCCGGCTCACTACTGAACTGTGCATTTCTGGGAATCCTACGGGCCTTTGGAATACTCCGTCTGTCTGGGTTGGGAGAATGGGGAGGGAACATTCTGGTTCTTTTCGGAGTTGTTTCTTTAATCTTGGCTGCCCTATTTTTAATTCGGCAGACCGATTTCAAACGGATGTTGGCCTATTCGAGCGTAGAGCATATGGGGATTCTCGCTTTGGGTATCGGTGTAGGAGGTCTTGCAGGAACAGGAGCATTGCTCCATCTGATAAACCACTCGTTGATTAAGGGGTTCCTGTTTTTGGTTGCAGGAAACATTCTCGCCTTCTATCAAACAAAAAAAATCGATTCAATAGCGGGTCTGATACACAGAGCCCCGAAAACTGCTTTCCTCTGGATGGCAGGATTTTTCGCTATTGCAGGTTCCCCACCTTTCGGACTTTTCGTGAGTGAATGGATCATTTTAAAAGGTTTGATCGATAGTGAACGGTGGATGTTGATCATCGTCTATTTAATCGCCCTATTTATCGTTTTCGTGTCCTTAGCTAGGTACATAATCCCCATGACCTACTCGAGTAGTGCTTCAAACATAGAAAAACCAGAGGGATGGTTCTTAAATAAGGAACCTCTCTGGATGTGGGTACCTTCCCTCCTGTTGGCGAGTATCCCCTTGATCATGGGTCTATACGTACCCCCAGTGCTTTTCAATTTCCTCTCAGCAGTATTCTCGGTATGGGGAGGCGTCTGATGCGGAATGGAGAATCTATCGCGTTGAAGGCAATTCCCAATTCAGAGTTTCCCCGCTTTAAAACGGTTCTAAAAGATGCGGTAAGTACGGGAAACAGGATCCTAGGCCTCTGGGCAGTTCCTTCTGATTCGGAGTATGCGATCTATTGTGCAATTCTCTATCCCACTACTCAGCGCGTGGAGGTGTGGCGCAGTACCGTCGACAAGACTTATCCCTCCCTCACTCCAGAAATTCCTTGCTTGCACTGGTTCGAACGGGATCTGGCGGAACGGTTCGGCATGATCCCCGATGGGCATCCCTGGTTGAAACCAGTTCGGTTCTACCAGGGTGAAGCTGGAAAGGGAGATTTTTTCAGGGTAAATGGGGAAGATGTCCATGAGGTCGCAGTGGGGCCTGTACACGCAGGGGTAATCGAACCAGGTCATTTCAGATTCCAGTGTCATGGGGAAAAAGTGTTCCATTTAGAAATCGCCCTGGGATATCAGCATCGAGGGGTTGAACGGGCTCTAACCGGAGGACCAAACGAACGGAGCATCCACTATGCGGAAACTCTTGCGGGAGATACAACGATTGGTCATGCGATAGCCTACTCTTTGTTGATCGAAAGTCTTTCCGGTCGTAAGCCATCTCTTCATTCTGAATGGATCAGAGCCATTTCCCTGGAACTGGAACGACTGGCCAATCACATCGGAGATATCGGCGCTCTTTCTGGAGATATTGGATTTCTACCTACCCAGAGCTACTGTGGTCGGATTCGAGGAGATGTGTTGAACCTTACAGCGTTGATCTGTGGAAACCGGTTCGGGAGGAATCTGGTTCGACCGGGTGGAGTCCGGTACAACCTTGAAAAGGAACGACTGGATACTCTTCGGCGCAGATTACGCGAGATCGAAAACGACACTGTTTCTGCCGTCGAGATCTTCTTCGAAACCCCCTCGGTTCGAGCTAGACTGGAAGGAACAGGGATAGTGCCTACCCATATAGCGATAGAGCTAGGACTGGTAGGAGTCGCTGCCCGTGCTTCAGGAATACCCATCGATGCCCGGAAGGATCTTCCTTGGGGGTACTTCTTAAATCAATGTCCTTCTGTTGGGATATATCCCACGGGTGACTGCTACGGGCGAGCCTATGTCCGTTGGCTTGAGATCCAAGAATCCTTCCGATTTCTCCATCGAATTACGGAGACAATTTCCGAAGAAATCCCTGGTAATGAAACCGCACCTACTTATAATGCGGGAATCCGAACGGAGTCATTCTTATCTCCCGAGTCACTAGGCATTGGCGTTACTGAAGGGTGGAGAGGGGAAATCTTTCATGTGGCTGCTACGGATCAAGCGGGAAGATTCGCCTGGTATCGAGTCTTTGATCCTTCCTTCCACAATTGGTTTGGATTGGCCTACGCAATGAGAGGTGGAGAAATCTCGGATTTTCCCCTATGTAATAAGAGTTTCAATCTTTCTTACTGCGGGCACGACCTATAAGAGAAAGGAGAAATCCCGGATGATTACCACGCCCCTTCTATCTATCCTAAGAGCTAGAGCAAAGCAAAAGTACAGGACCCTCCCATATCCCAAAGGGAATCCTCCTCCTCTCTCGGATCGATTTTTAGGGAAACCCCTGATCACTTCTACGTCTTGTCCAATGGACTGTTTCCTCTGTGTAACCTCATGCCCAGTCGGTGCGATACAAAAAGAAGAAGCTTTACATCTCGATATGGGGGGGTGTCTTTTTTGCGGGGCCTGCGTGGAAGCTTGTCCAAAAGGCACGATTTGTTTTAGTAAGGATTTTCAGTTAGCCACAAGGGATAGGGAAAGTCTCGTGATCCGACAGAATAAAACTAACGTCCCTTCCCCACTCTGGACAGACGTTTCGAGGAAATTTCGTCGGTCATTCAAGTTGCGGCAAGTATCTGCCGGAGGATGTAACGCTTGCGAAGCGGATTGCAATGTTCTTAGTACCATAGCTTGGGATATGGGAAGATTCGGGGTTCAATTCGTGGCTTCCCCTAGACATGCGGACGGGATCCTTGTAACAGGCCCCGTTACGGAAAACATGAAAGTTGCCCTTGAAAAAACTTACAAGGCAGTGCCTTCTCCGAAAGTTGTGATCGCGGTTGGTAGTTGCGCCATTTCTGGGGGACCTTATAAAGATCATCCCGAACAGAAAAACGGAGTAAGTTCCCTATTACCCGTGGACCTCTTTATACCAGGTTGTCCTCCCCATCCATTAACAATTTTGGAAGGGCTCCTTCGTTTTCTGGATCAAATCTGACAAGGGAGGAGTATGAAACCATCCCCCCTGCAATATTTTCTTGCAGGAAAAGAGGTTATCTTTAAACTACCCTATATATTTTCTTCTTATAGAGACCTTTTAGAAAAACAACTCCTTGGGCTATTCAAATCAGTGGGATTCGAGCAGTATAAGGGAGAACTATTCTTCTGTATCCATGAACTCGTATCCAATGGATTCAAAGCAAACTTGAAGCGTGAGTTCTTCAATAGGAGAAGGTTAACTATTGATAATATGGAAGATTATAAACAGGGAATGGAGGAATTCCGATCTCTTTTAAAATCCTTGCCCACATTCGACAACAGATCAGAGTACAGCAAGAGAGATTCTTCTTTTTGGGTAAAAGTGAGAATACAGAAACAACCTGATGGTCTTCGGGTCGGTGTAGAGAATAATGCCACACTGCACTACTACGAACGCCTCCGAATTCTAGATAAAAAGTCCCGCAGTGGTCATATCCAAACTCTAACCGAACTCTTACTAGATTCGCATGATACAGAGGAAGGCGCAGGACTAGGTCTATTATTTCTTTTTTTTATTTTGAAACACCGTTTGAAAGGTAGTACCTTCGCCCTCATTACAGAACCGGGAATCACCCGCATGGAGTTATGGGTTCCCGCTACCCTCTCGAGTAAGAAAGAACTCTTCCCGTAATACTTTCGTTTTATCGTGGGGTTCTGGCTAAAAGAACGAGAGTTTCAGCTTTTGAGTCGTAAGGGGCTTTTTGGAGATTCCCAAATACGGTTACCTCGCTGAATCCGGCTTTTTGAAGAAGACCTTTTCCTTCCCGAGCGGAGTACAAACGCTGGGAAAAGGTATAGTCGCATCGGCTATCTTCAGTAATTAGGATCCAGCGGTTCTTGAGAAGAGTCCAATCCTCTTCGATCTCGTAATGGGCCAACACGTACATCCCGTCTTCTTCATACCATTCTGATTCTTTAAAATCTCTGGCAGCAACTTCCTTCCCTTTGGTTTCGATTAGTAACACGCCTCCGGGGACAAGGCATTCTTTCATCCGTTTTAAGAAACGTAGGTCTTCCTCTTCCGATTCGAAGTATCCGAAAGAAGTATATAGATTGAGAATTACTTCGTAAGGATGAGGGGGATAGAACCCTCGTATGTCCTGGACCACGAACGTAACCGAAAGTCCTTCGGAAGTTGCCGATTCTTCCGCTGCGCGAATGAAATCTTCTGTAAGATCTACTCCGGTAACAGCAAAACCTCTTCGGGCAAACTCCAAACTGTGACGCCCTACCCCGCAACAGGCGTCCAAGATGCGTTCTGTACCTTTTAGTTCCAACAGGGAGATTATTGACGTAACCTCCGAAGGTGCCTGAGCCCACCGTTCGGGACCGAACATGAGAGGAGCAAAGACTTGCCACAATCGAGAGTTCTTATACCAATCGTGGCCAAGAGTCTTTCGTTCCGGCTCAGTCATGAGTATGGAGTGTTATTTGCGTAGCTTATAGATCACATCGATCGCTTTGAGTTTCACGTCCCTGATATAGTTTGCCTCTAGAATCTCGATAAGCACGCCCAACGTTTCGGGATTTTTAATCCCATCCTCGGATTTGGCCAATTTTTCGATAGATAGGAGGGTTGCAAAGGCAAAATTGTTGTCTGGAGCAGCCTTCATGTTTTCCTTATGAAGAACCCACACCATCCGGTTGAGTACATCCCCCTTGGGATCCTTTCCGATTCGACCCAATGCATACACCGCTTCTGCCAATACCATTGGTTCAGTATCGGTCATGACGACGTCCATCAGAATACGCTGCGCCCGTTCCCCACCTATTTCTCCTAAAATATTGCAGGCATCCTTTCGGATGAGGTTGAAATTTTTCGTATTAGGGCCCTGTTCCTGTTTCGCTAGATTCTCGAGAATCAAGAAAGCTCCTGGATTTTCGTCATTGATCCGTTTATCTGCCGCCATTGCGCGTAAACTTTGGATGGCCAAGTTCCTTACCTCCCAATCATTCGATTGGGCCTGGTTTTTAATGATTTGAAGCTCAATATTCTGGCTTAGGTATAGTTCCTCGATTGTCCGTTCCCTGCCCCGTTCCGGAGCGGGTGATTTATTGTTTTGTGAAAAGATGGGAAAAGTTCCTGCCAGGAAGATACCCATTGCAACAATTGCCCACTGGATCCGTTTTACCATACACTTTCCTCCCCTGCTACCATACACTAATTTTCCACGTTTCTCCGATTTTTTCAAGCTGATAGATCAGCACTGGATCTTGGCGAATGAACATGAATGCCTTCACCTTGTTCTGATCGGTAAATATAAGGTCATCCAACCGGACTGAGGCCCGGCTAGGAACTACCACATACATGAAATAATCATGGAGAGTCTTTATCTCGATTTTATTACGTTTTAACAAGGGTTGCTCATTGATCTTTTTCAAGTTTTCGGGATCCATCACCGAAGCAATGAACTTGGGAGTCAAATACTGCTCCCACCGGTGGTAGTCCCCCGCTTTTATGATGGCATTCAATTCCTCGATTACTCGCTCCACCTCTTGGAAGGTCTTTTTATATTCTTCCTGACTGATCTTTACGTTCTCATCTTCCACCTTGGGGGAGGGCTTTATCTCTTCTTTTGGGAGGGGTACCGCAGGAGAACTAGGGAGTTCTGGTTCTTTCTGAGGCTGTTCTACCATTTGCGATTTCGGTTCCTGTGGCGGAGGGGGAACAGGGATAGATGGCATAGGTTCGGCAGGAGAAGCAGGTTTACTACCCGAATCTGGAGTGGTACTGCAGGTGAGGAGGAAAAGAACACTACAGGTTAGTAGAAAAGTCCTCCAATTCATAGTTGAAAGTGTATTGTCCATACCTAGATTTGTCAATTCAAAGAGAAGAAAATCTATTGCCCAAGAGAAAAAACAGCATTAGTATGATCAACAGTGAGCAAGAAAGAAGAACTTCGGAAACTGTTAAAAGCCTACATCCATAAGACTCAAGAGCCTGAACTCTCCTACTCAAACTTTCGTTCCCTATTGGATAAATACCTGGAACGGTACGAAGGGGAATTGAAAGAGTTGGCATCGGTGAAGAACGAACTGGATGTACACCTCCCAACTCTCCTCGATGAATTGGGTGATGAAGGGGTAATAGAACTCGTTCCCAAGCCGGACGGTAGTAAGATTATTCGCTATCTAGAATACTACAGAGAGCTGCTCGAACAACGGTACAAAGTGGTACAGGCTCACTCGGATACCCCTCTTCCATCGGAACAGAATTTTTCCGTTGTATTCCCGCCCGACATCGTGATCCCGGTAGATGTGAAAGTGGACTTCATCTCATACCTGGAGTTAGGAGAAAATCAGCCCCCCCGTATCCTCCGGATTCAGTTTCCAGACCTATCCAAATCCTTGCTGGTCACCACACCCTTGGTACACAGAGTATTGTTGGAGATATCCTTACAAAAAATACGACAGTATTTAAGGAACCAGAAAAACGCGACCTACATACAACATAAGTTGGTGCCTCTGTTCAGGGGAAGGGAACGAATCCTGAAGGATCAGATTATCAATGTGCTGACAAAACCCGATCTGACCATCCAGGATCTTATGAATCCCACAGATTTCATCTATCAATTCTGGAGCCATACGACAAGTTTTCTCTTGAAGGAGCTGCTGGAAAAAAAAGAAAAACTGGAAGAGGAGAACGACTTAGCCATAGCAGCCTATCTGGTGGGAGCCTATTCCATCTTCTACAAGGGAAAGACAACCAAAGAAAAGGAAACGGAAACTGCATTGAAAACTCTGTCGGGATACTTTGAAAAATCACCCTACGCGTATACGTTTCACGACATGTATGGCTTCAAGGATTCCAAGGGGTTCCCCTTGGTAAAAAAAATCGACAATCCTTCCCTCCAGCAATTTCTCGATCGTAAAACCACTCCCGCAGATTCCAAATCCCTCCCCGAAATCATTAAAGTCAAGACGGTAGATAAAAAAGAATACTTTATATCCAAGACTACGGTGGCAAGATTCCTGCTGGAACGGTCTTTTTCCCTGTTTAGAGAGATTCGTGCTAGGATCATCCAGGATTGGTACGAAGCGCTGGAGGCGGATGAAAAAAGGAAAGAGTTCAAGGACCCGCAAGCCTTCGAGGAGTACGCCCTTTCCATCCTCAAGCAGATCGACCCCTTGTTCTTCAGTTTATTAAACTTCAGTCTCCTATTCCTGATTCTCGAGCAGGTTAAACCGAACCCTATGGAAAAGGAATTCCTCGAATCGGTGTTGGATCGTAAAGGAAAGAAAATAAATCCTATTTCCAAGATCTTTCGTCTCTATCCAGAGGATCTTCTGGCAGAAGCGAAATTAAAGCTCCCCTTTTGGAAAACCATTCCCATTTTAAAGCAGATCATCCAATTTTTCATCCGTTTATATTCTATCCAGCCGAAAGTCTCAAAATCGAAGAAATCCACCGAACAGACTGCCATGACTCTCGGTACTATAACAGCGTCGACAGGTGAAGAGGCGCCCTCCGAATCTCCTTCTTCTCCCTCTTCGGAGCGGGCACAACGCGTAAAATTTCAGAAAACCATCGAAGCTTTGAAGGCCCGATATGTAGGGCCAAAGGCAGATATTACACGAGAATTGAAAGATCTTATAGATTCATGGAATACCCTACTCGATCCTAAAGCTAAAGCCAACCTGGTAGAGGATGTGAACTCTCTTGTCCGAGACTTCTTACGGAAACTGAAGATTGCCCAACGGTATCAAGCTCCTACCCCGGAACGGTTGGAGAAACTAGCGGAAGAACTCGTTGCCCACGAAGCGTTAGAGAAGATCCGGAACAAAGAAGCTTTGAAGAAGTACAGTATCCTCTACATGCTGGAAGTTCTTGGAAAGGTACGATAAGAGGTACTTTTCATTCGAACAACTGGTCAACGAACTGCTTGATACCCTTGATCTTCGTCTCTAGTTCTCGATCTGCTTCGTTTTCATTTCGTCCGGGGGGAGTACAGCATGAGATGTAAAACTTTATTTTCGGTTCGGTTCCCGAAGGACGAGCGCTGAGTATGCTCTCGTCTTCTAGAAAGAATTGCAGAACGTTAGATCTGGGAAGAGAAATCTTACCTATTTCCCTACCTTCGGCATTCTTTTCGGTTCCTGACAGGTAATCTTTAATTTTTGCCAACCTGGTGGACCCGATTCGATCTGGCGGATTGGTGCGCAATCTATTCATCAGAGACTCCATCTGACGCATCCCTTCTTCTCCCCTGAACTCTTTCGAGACCAAGGCTTCCCGGTAATGGCCGAATTGGAAAAAGATCTCTTTCAGCCGCTGGTATAGAGATTTTCCCTGACTTCGGTAGTACAGACACATTTCCACTGTCATCACTGCGGCAGAGACAGCATCCTTGTCTCGCACTTCCGTATTTACCAGATATCCGTAACTCTCTTCTCCTCCGAATATATACTCGTTTTCACTCTTCTCTTCCTCGAACTTGCGGATTATTTCCCCAATGTACTTGAATCCGGTAAGTACATCGATGCAGGAGGCTCCATAGTATTCGGCTATCTTTCGTTGCAGTTCGGTAGTAACGATGGTTTTGATGATTACTGGTTTACGGGGAAGATTCCCTATCTCTTTTCGAGTGGAAAGAATATAGTCTTCCAATAGGCACCCAAGCTGGTTTCCTGTGAGCAAGACGAATCGACCTGTATCTTGCACGGCTACCCCTAGTCGATCTGCATCCGGATCCGTACCCATCACTACATCTGCTTTCAATTGAGTACCCAATTCGAGGGCTAGGTGAAGGGCTTCGGCTTCCTCGGGATTGGGATACTTGACGGTTGGGAAATCCCCATCCGGTTTCCTCTGGGCTGGCACTGTTTGGACATTTACTCCCAAACGCTTTAACACTGTTTCTACAGGAAGGGTGCCTGTTCCATGTAGAGGGGTGTACACTACTTGAATCTGAGAAGCATGGCTCAAGAAGATATCTGGTCGTAAGACGGTAGTTTCCACCATCCGGAAGTACGCCTCATCCACTTCCCGGTCGATGAAACATATCCAACCGTTCGTTTCCAACTCTTCCATAGGACGACAGAGAATCGAATCGGATACCTTGCCCACCTCTTGGATGATCCCTTTGTCATGGGGAGGCACGATCTGAGCTCCATCTGCCCAATAGACTTTGTAGCCGTTGTATTCCGGAGGATTGTGGCTTGCGGTTACAACGATTCCCGTATCTGCACGGAGTAGACGCACCGCAAAGGAAAGCATGGGAGTGGGACGGAGGGTGGTGAAAAGATAAGTCCGAATCCCGTTGGAAGCTAGCACTCTCGCCGCTTCCCGGGCAAACACATCGGAAAATCGCCTTGAATCATACGCAATGACTGCCACTCCATTAGGTTTCTGTTTTCTTAAGTAATTCGCCAGACCCTGGGTAGCCCTCCGTACGGTAAACGGATTCATCCGATTCGTTCCTCCGCCGATGACCCCGCGCATTCCTCCGGTTCCAAACTCTAGATCCCGGTAGAACCGATCTTGCAACTCCTTCCAATCTTCTTTTTGAAGGAGATTCTCCACTTCCTTGCGAAAGGAAGGATACTCTTCCCCTTTCAGGTAGAGTTGAATTTGTTTCGTTATGTCCAGAGCTCCCATACGATTACGTCCTTTCTTGAATTTCTTGAAATCGTTCATTTATAAGGGAGAGAATTTCTCTCTGCTTGAACAATTCTGCATACTTTTTCGCGGTCATTCCTAACGCATCCACAGGAGATAGATCGGCTCCTTTTTCAATGAGAAGACGCGCAATTTCGGTCTTCCCTTCCCCTATGGCTAACATTAAAGCGGTTTGGCCGTTCTTGCTTCGGAGATCGAGATCGGCTCCCTGTTCTATCAGCGCTTCCATTAGTTCTCTATCCCCCTGGACGGCCGCTTCCATGAGAGCTGAGCTTCCCCGGTCAGCACTAATCTTGTTCACGTCTGCTTTCGCTTTCATCAATAGAAATACCAATTCTCGATGCTTGTTCCTTATCGCCAGAATCAAAAGGGGAATCCCTTTTGAGTTTACAGTATCTGGGCTATACCCTAGGGCAAGGAACCGCTCTACGAAATCGGTCTTTCCATCCTGTACACAGAGGGCTAGATTTTCTTCGGACAATCCGATCCCCGCATTCACGATGTAATCCCTTGCTTCAGTGCGTTCTTGTTCCTTTTCGAGCCTAATCTTTTCCGCCTCGAGAAAGTCAATGAGGGTCTCTATGTGGGTAAATAGGGGAAGGACGGTAGAAAGCGAGGTATCAATTCCATCCCTTTTATCGGAGGGTAGAAAGGCTACTCCCTGAGGAATTCGGGCGGATGCAAATCCTTCTAGGAAGGGGAACCAATCTTCCCGATGTTCCAAAAAAACCACCAAATGGGAAACAGAACGAAGCTTTTCTACTAATCGAGCTTTCTGGGACTCCCATTGTGAGGTTAATCCAATGGCACACGAAGAGATCCCTTTCCCCTTCAACTGAAGATAGAGCTTACGGAACTCACCCTTGAGTATAGGGGATCCGATCAATGCCACTTCCATGGGCATCAGCGCTGTTCTCCCTTACATTCCACACAGATAACGTTTCCCTCTTTAAAGTCTTTTGATTCTTTCCAGGTATGGCAGGATTCACAGAAGATCAGTCCGGCATAAGGATCCTGTTTGCCTGTAAGGAAATAGTAACTCTTACGAATTTTCATCCTGTTATGTCGAGCAATCCATCCTCCTTTAAGCCAGGAACGAATCGTTTGAGGATGTACCTGGAACATCCACCCCATCGAGTGTTGACTCATACCAAAGGTATCTCGAATCCATTCCAGCATTTCCTTGGGTGGAAGTTCTTTTGTCCGTGTATGGTAAGAAGTCATGAATCCTCCTTTTCCTACAGTATCGACGGATGCAAGATAGTTTTATATATCCTACTCCCACTCGATCGTTGCGGGAGGCTTGCTGGATACATCGTACACCACTCTTCCTACCTGGGGAACGGCATTGGTAATGAGACTAGAGATTTCTTTCAGATCTTTCATGGGAAAATCGAACACATCCGCCGTCATTCCATCCTGTGAAACTACCGCCCGAAGAGCCAATACATACCGGTAATCCCGAGCATCCCCTAAGACCCCTACTGAACGAACCGGGAGGAGTACGGCAAAAGCTTGCCAGATTTGATCGTACAAACCTCGTTTTTTCAGTTCCTCCAGATAGATAGCGTCGGCTTCTCGAAGAATACGACACTTTTCCTCTGTTACCTCACCCAGGATCCGAACCCCCAGACCGGGTCCAGGAAAAGGATGACGATTGACTATGGAAGGAGGCAAACCAAGTTCTCGACCTAAGGCTCTCACCTCATCCTTGTACAACCGTTCTAGAGGTTCGATCACCAAGCCTTTTGACCGTTTTTCCTCCACTAGGGGACTCCGTACGTTGTGATGGGACTTAATGGTTTGCGCTTTCTTTCCCACACCTTTTCCGGATTCGATCATGTCGGTATAGAGGGTTCCCTGAGCCAGAAACGCGTCGGTAATCCCCAATTTGCCTACCTCTTCCTCCTGTACCCGGATGAACTGATCCCCTATTATCTGTCGTTTCTTTTCGGGGTCTTCAACTCCTCGAAGGGCCTCTAGAAATCGACTCGAGGCATCTATCAGATGAAGGTGAGTAGCCCCCATCTTGCGGAGGTTTTCTCCCACTTCCTGAGTTTCGTTCTTCCGCATCAACCCTGTGTCTATGTACATGAGATGGACCTGATTAGGATCGAGACATTTCAACAGCAAAGCACCCGTAACGGTAGAATCTACTCCTCCCGAAATGAGAACCAACACTTTCGCGTTTCCCACTCTTTCCTGAATCTGAGTTCGAACCGTCTCGATGTATCTCTCCATCGACCATTCTTTTCGTGCCCCACAGATCCGAAGGCTAAAGTTTTCTAAGATTTTCATCCCGAACTCACAGTGGGTCACCTCCGGATGGAATTGAATGCCGTACCAGGAACGCTTTTGATCCTCTAGCGCAGCTGGGATTCCTTCCTTCGATATGGCAACGATCTTGAATCCGGAAGGGGGGGTAGCCACACTGTCCCCATGGCTCATCCAAGAAACAAACCCGTTGGGCACCCCTTCGAATAAGGGGGAAGCTTCGAGTAACTGAAGGGGAGCACGACCATACTCCTGTTTTTCCAATCGTTCCACCTTTCCCTTGAATAGTTGGGCCATCACCTGTAGACCATAGCAGATCCCCAGTATAGGGACTCCTCTTTCAAAGACCCTCCTATGGGGTTTAGGAGCATCGGCATCCCGGACCGAATAGGGAGATCCGGACAGAATGATTCCCTTAATCGTATGGTTCGAATATTTGAACGGGTCGAAGTCATGGGGAACGATTTCGCTATATACCCCCAGTTCGCGAATCCGACGAGAGATCAACTGGCAGGTTTGTCCGCCAAAATCGTAAATCAGGATACAGTCCATGGGCCCCTACGGACAATTGTCTGGTTGCGATGGTACCCCACCGAAATGATATCGATGGGTGTTTCGGTTTCCTTCTCAATGAATCGAATGTACTCCTGTGCTTCCTTTGGTAATGCATCGAATCGAGAACAGTGAGATATTTTTTGTTTCCATCCTTTGAAGACTCGGGTTATTGGTTTCGCGTTATTCAGCATGCCGATCTGTGAGGGGAAATCTTCTACTCTCTTCCCTTCGATATCGTAAGCCACACAGACCCTAATCTCTTCGAAATCATCGTACACATCCAGATGGGTAAGTACTAGGGAATCGAGGGTATTGACCCTGCAGGCATACCGGAGGGCTACCATATCGAGATACCCACACCTACGAGGTCTTCCCGTTGTAACCCCGTACTCCCGCCCTAAGTCCCGTATCCGATTCCCGATCTCTCCATCCCGCTCCCCCTGAAACTCTGTGGGGAAGGGACCGTTTCCCACCCGGGTGGAGTAAGCTTTGAAAACTCCCAACACTTTATCGATCCCCTTGGGTCCCACCCCTCCTCCCAATGCAGCCCCTGCAGCCACGGAAACGCCAGAGGAAACGAAGGGATACGTGCCTACATCTAAATCCAACAACGTTCCCTGCGCTCCTTCGAACAACACTTTCGAGTTCCTATGATCGTACATGAACCTAGCCAGATCGATCACGAGAGGTTTTAATTTTTCCTGATACGGTAAAAGATACTCCTGATCCTCTTTCGATAATTTTGAAAAGATTGAAGGATCGTAGAGATCCGCCACCCGGATTCCGTCCCGAGAAGCTTTCAACGAATACGCTACCCCAATTCCTCTTCCAGTAGTGCCGATGGGTACTCTGCGTTTCAATTCCAGCTCCCGATCCAGGTCTCGATACCGGGGCAGGACAAGATGTGCTCGATCCGAAAGGTATACCCGCCCCTCCCAAGAGACATGTTGGGAGGAAAGTTCTCCCAACTCGCGGAACAACGCCTCTGGATCTACCACCATCCCAGTTCCCAGCACTACGCGACAGTTGGGATACAGAATTCCGGATGGGACAAGATGAAGCTTGTAGGTAGCCTGTTCGGTAACCACCGTATGCCCTGCATTTGCCCCACCACTGAACCGAACCACCACATCGGCACGCTCTGCCAGATAGTCCACGATCTTTCCCTTGCCTTCGTCTCCCCACTGCGCACCAATTACAACCAGTTTCATTCTTAATTCCTCCTGCTTACCGTGAATAGTTGGGTGGTTCCTGAGTGATCACAACGTCATGGGCGTGACTTTCCCGTAAACCTGCAGGAGAAATTTTAACAAATTTCCTGTACTGCTGCAATTCAGCAATGGTCCTACAACCACAGTACCCCATCCCTTTCTTCAAGCCAGAGACTAGCTGGTGCACAAAGGGCTTCAAAGCGCCCTTGTAGGGTACCCGACCTTCTACCCCTTCAGGCACAGGTTCTTCCTCTGTGTTGTTCATTTGATACCGATCCCCCGAACCCTCCTGAATGGCGCCTATGGAACCCATCCCCCGGTACTGTTTGAAGATCCTTCCTTCGTAGATGATTTCTTTTCCGGGCGCTTCCTTCAATCCCGCAAAAAGATTCCCTATCATTACGCTGGATGCACCCGCGCCAATAGCTTTCACGATGTCACCCGAATACTTGATGCCGCCATCGGCAATGATGGGAATGTTCTGTTTCATGGCCACCTCGGAACATTGAAGAACTGCGGAGAACTGGGGAACCCCGATACCCGCTACGATTCGAGTAGTACAGATTGAGCCGGGCCCAACTCCCACTTTCACTGCCTCGGCCCCCGCATCGATCAACCGTTTCGTACCTTCGGCCGTTGCCACGTTTCCCCCCACCACAGGGACTGAATACTTTTTACGTATTGTCTTGATGGCATCCATCACACTTTTGGAATCCCCATGGGCAGTGTCTAACACGACAAAATCCACCTTGTTTTCCAGAAGCAGTGGGATTCTCGCTTCAAAATCTCTGGGAGAAATAGCTGCCCCTACCAGTAGACGTCCGGAAGAATCCAAAGCTGCTCTGGGAAAGTTTTGATGCTTCTCGATATCCTTCACCGTAATGAGGCCTTTTACTTTCCCTTCCGCATCCACTACGGGGAGCTTCTCTACCTTGTATCGATGGAACGTTTCTAGCGCTCGTTGAATGTCGGGTTCCCCTCGTTCCACGATAGGGTTCGTGGTCATCACCTCTTTTACCCGCTGATCATAATTGGTGCAGAACTTCATGTCTCTGCTGGTAATGATGCCCGATAGCTTCCCCTCGCTATCTAGAACGAGCAATCCGGATACTTTGAATTTCTTCATCCGGAGTTCGACTTCTTTGAGAGTTCTGTCTTCCTCTACGGTAACAGGATCGTAGATAATCCAGTTGAGAAACCGTTTTACGTTCCCCACCTGTTCTGCTTGGGCTGCCGGGGATAGGTTCCGATGAATTACCCCTACTCCTCCTTCGAGGGCAAGAGCTATAGCCATCTCCTCTTCCGTAACTGTGTCCATGGCTGAAGAGAGGATGGGAATGTTGAGATGAATATCCCGAACCAAGCGGGTTCGCACATCCGCCTCTCCCGGAAGGAAATCCGAATAGGAAGGGACAAGGAGTACATCGTCGTAACTCAACGATTCTTCTATTTTCATGGATCAACCTCCTAAAGGTTTTACAGGTTTTTTTTTCACCCGTTCCAATCGTTCTCGGGTAATCTGCGCTATACGGAGGGATTTTTCCCTTGCTTTGCCTCTGTACAGTTCCGGGGAAGAAAAGAACTCTTCTGGCTTCAACCCCAGTGTACGGATGCATTGACGGTCTATCCTGTCCCAGAGATCCGAATTTTTTTGTAGCGTTTCCATGAGGGACGTTCCTGTTCGTTCTGCTTCCAAAGTACAAAGGCGTACATGCTCGTGGGCATCCGTGTCCCCACTTTCGGCAAGAAGAATGTAGGCTGCCTCGGCTAGAATTCCATCCCCTCCCATTCTGAGGTTCCCTTCCAAACGGTTTCGATCCACGTGTAGGGAGCGAAAGACCTTTTCCATCCTACATACGGCGGCTAGAAAGCCTGCCAGGTATTCCACGATGAACCGGGAAGAAGCGGAATTAGTAAGGTCCCGTTGGTGCTCAGAAATTTGGTCTGCAAAAAAGGTTAGTACTCTCGGATAAAAAGCCTTCCATAAACTTTTCACATGTTCCGAGTTCCAGGGATTCCGCTTCTGAGGCATGGTAGAGGAACCGACCTGATCTTTGGAGAACCCTTCCCGCACTTCTCCAATCTCTGAGCGTTGCAGGTTGCGAAGATCGTCTGCCAGGTTGGCGAGAATCCCAAAGGAGATATTGATCTCCAATAACAAGCGGAGAAGGTATTCTGGTTCTACCAGCTGGTGAGAGTATTCCGAAGGCTTAATGTCGAGGTAAGAAAGAAAGGTTCGCTCGAATTCCTCTGGATCAGGAACCATCAAGGTAAGGGCGTTGTAGGCTCCTACCGCTCCGGAGAGTTTTCCTCTGAGATCGTTAGAGAGGCGATCTAGTTCCAACACTGACTTTCCTAACCGAGAGACAAACCCTGCCATCCAAAACCCTAGCGTGATGGGAACAGCATGTTGTCCATGGGTTCTACCTACCTGAGGTGTAGAAGCTTCCCGTTCAACAAATTGGATCATTTCGGACAGCAATTCGAGGAGCTTTGGTAGAATTACGTTCCGAATGGCATCCTTAACCCTGAGGGCCATGGCAGTATCTAGAATATCTGCCGATGTAGCTCCTGCGTGCACCAGATTGGAGATTTCTGCAGGAACGTACCGTTTCAGCACGTTTACTAGCGCCCGAATGTTGTGCTGGGTTTTCTCTTCCTCCCGATACACCTCATCGGGGGGAATACTAAATTCCAACCTCGAGAGTTGTTTTTCCAGAGAAGGATCCAGAGCATTCCTCTGGGAAAGATGGGTTTTGAGCAATGCTACCTCTACTCGAACCAAATACCGGATAGAGGCTTCCTCACTGAGATGGATTCCCAAAGCGTCGAAGGCTTCCTGGTTCGCTAGGTAGTACCGATGATCCAATGGGGAAAGATTTTGAAAGAGGTTTCTCTTTTGAGATTCCATACAGTATTCTGTCAAAAAAATCGGTCTTTGTCAAAGATAGGGTATGGATTCTTACCAAGCACTAAGGGTACAATGCGGTGACGTATGAAAGGGATACGGATACCATTGGGCCTACTTTTAATCCTTTCGCTTGTCTTCATCGATTGCTCGGGGAGGAAAACTGCGCCAACCTCTCCAAAGCCTTCCGCAAAGGCATCCGGGATCTCCCAGTCAGTCAGCTCTGTCAATTCCCAGGGGAGCCATCCTGAAAATTCCGTGCAGAGCAAAGTACTTGTTTCTCTTCAGCCGGATGATTACGTGATCCAGGTTCTGGATACGAATCTGGACATCGATCAACTGGACGAACAGATCATCGTGTTCAAGAAGAAGAACGATCCGGAAGATCGAATCCAAATTTTGGTTGTGGATTTCGATACGGTCCGTAACACCTATATCCCTGTATGGGTAGGAAAAACATTAGCTACCAATAATCGCAACTTCACTCTCTACACGGCCGATATTCTTGGAGATCATGTGCCCGAGATCATTTGCATGGGGAGGAATAATAAGGGAGAACAAACCCTGGACATTTTCAGAAAAACCCTACCTCCTCAAGGACTAGGGCTATACTACACTTCGATCTTTTCCCTATCCTCCAATGGATCTATCGAGATCCAAGAACAACCGAGATCGGAAGCGTATCGGTTGCTCCAGAAAAACGATCCTAGTTTCCTAATCTATGTTTTTACCCGAGATCCTGAATCGTCCAATTTTATGGACCTCATCAAGTATACCTATTACTGGAATCAGAGGGAACTGCGGTATGTACTAGGTGGACAGGAAAAAGTCCCAGGCCAAATCCAGGCGGAAAAGCAATTGGCCGAACTCTTTGCCAAAGATGCAGAGGCTTTCGAACAGTTCCTTTCTGGTCCTTGGTATAGGATCAGTACAGATGCCAAGAATCCACCCGTCAACTTACAGCAGGAAATGGTGCATTTCGATCCTCTTTCTAGACGAATCGTCTTCTATAACAAAGAGATGCAAGAGATCCTCGTATGGCGATCCTCCTACAGAACCATCTATAGAGGGTTATATATCAATGCTCACAACGAAGCGATCCCCAGCATTCAGAAACAGATTTCTATTTCTGTACTGGGGATGGATACGGTGGAACTCCAGGTTCGCAGCATCGATGATACGTGGAGTAGTACCTATAAGAAACTGAGCAAAGAATTGCAGAACCTCTACATTTCCTCCCGAACTCCCAAAGTTTCACTTTCGCCTATTCAGTTGGAAGGAACCTTCAAGAACGAGCTAGGAACTGAGCTATCCTTTCAGGGAACCTCTTTCGTTCTTGTAGAAAAAGAAAAGCGGTACAACGGAGTATTCATCGTATACTCCTTTCAGGAACAAACCATCCTGGAATTGAAAGCTTTGAAACCTAACGGACTCCTGGAATTCCTACGATCTTACAGTATGGTACTGAAAGAAGAAAAGAAAGGATCCCAAATCTTTCGAAACCTGACCCTCACTCCAGTGAATGTTAGAGCATCAAAAGTAACCACCCAATCTGGTGATTCCCTACGACTGTTCCAAATGATTGGGAACTAGGGCTACTCTCCATTCGGTTCGAAGAGAAAGAACCCTTCGAATCCATGTTCCTTTAATTTAACGAGGATTGTTTGTGGATTATCAGGAGGATCCACACGGAGGGGCACGATCGTTCGATATAGGAACGATCCATCCTTCCTTTGGCTCTGCTTTACCAAGGTAGAGAATCCGAATGCCTGTAGATCCTTTGCCAAGTATTCTGCATTCTCTTTGTGAGAAAAAGATCCTACCTGGATACCTGTAGCCTTGGTAGGGGAAGGAGAAATAGCAATAGCTCCTCCATTTCGAGGAGGAGTGACAGATAGGGTATGAGGGGGAGGGACTGTTTTCCCACGGTCGGATGCCATATCCATAGAGATCCGACTGAAGAAAAGAGAGGGTAACGGTAATGGGGTAATTTTGCTTTTTTCTTTTTCTTCGGAAAGAATGAAGTGTTTCAACAATCCCCCATTCTTTTCCAAGGCTGCCCTATAGGTATCCTGTTCTTTTTTCATCCCCAATGCCTCTGTTACCGTATAGAGAAAATAGAGGAGAGTTTGGGGATCTTTGCCATACGAACCAGTTTCTTCCAAGAGGCGTTTCCCCACCGTCAATGCATCGGACAAACGATCTGTGATGGCAAAGATTCTGGCTAGATGAAATTGGGCTTCCCAACGATCCTCCGGTTTCTCGGTCTGACTCAACACGAAGCGAATCTGTTTTTCACTTTTTTCTAACTCCCCTAATTCATAGAGAAGACAGGAGGAACGAACTAAAAAAGGAAGAGATGTGGGGATAGGATGGGTTTCGTACGCTTCCCTATAGGCCCGTTCAGCCGGTTCGAAAGCACCCATCCGTTCCCATAGAGATGCTTGATGAGCAAGTACACGACTGCGATTGGCGGGATCCTTCAATTTTTCAATAGCTTTATTGAGCACCTTCAGGGTACGTTCCAAGTCCGGCATCCCATCGATAGCCTTGAATAGGGTTTCCATTTGCCTGTCCAGATCCTTTTGGGATTCTATCCATTTCATGTACCCCGTGAAGGTTCCCTCAACGTCTTCCTTTTGTTCGGCCTTTCTATCTTCTCCCAACGGTTCGGAGAAAAGGATCATTTGGGAAACGAGAAGCAAACTAAGTATGTACCCTAGGAATTTCCCCATCCTATATCCTTTCCCTTAAACGTATTTCCTTTCAGGGATAGTAGTTCTACCTCCCGGAAGGTGCCGATCCATTCTGCAGGGCCTGGTACTACTACCATCTCATCCCTCTCTGTCCGACAGAGCAATTCGGTACTTTTCATTTTCGACACTTCTTCTACCAGTACTTTAACCCTACTCCCGATCCGCTTCTTCTTATTTTCCCTTCCGATACGTCGTTGGAGATCGATCACCGCCTGGAGTCGTTCTAGTTTCACCTCCAGAGGCACATCGTCTTTAAGTTTGTACGCTTCGGTGCCTTCTCGGGGATTGTAGTAGTAGGTGAAAGCATCATCGAACCGTACAGCTTCCATAAGTTCCAGGGTAGCCTGGAAGTCTTCCTCTGTTTCACTAGGAAACCCGATGAGGATATCGGTAGTGAGGGAAATACCGGGAACCTGATCGCGTAAACGATCCACTAAATGGAGGTAAGATTCCCGATCATACTTTCGATTCATCAATCGTAGGATTCGATTCGAACCGTGTTGCACGGGAAGGTGGAGATGTTTACAAAGTTGCGGATAGGTAGCCAAACAATCGATCACTTCTTTGGAGAGATCTTTCGGGTGGGAAGTAAGGAACCGAATCCAGGGAATGTCTGGATACCGGTGTACGATTTCGCGGAGGAGGGAGGGGAAATCCATCTTTCCATCGGGTCCCTCGTACAGGTAAGAGTTGACGTTCTGCCCTAACAGGGTGATCTCCTGTACCCCTCTATCTTGTAACATGTTCAGTTCACGGAAAATCTCACCAGGATTCCTGGAAACCTCTCTCCCCCGGACATAGGGAACGATACAGTAGGAACAGAAATTGTTGCATCCGTGCATAATGGGAATGAAGGCTTTGAATTCCCCGTCCAAACAATGTCCTTTGGCAAACTGGTAGTGAGTTTCCTCTGGAAGATGGAGATTACCTATCCTTTCCCGGCAGGGGTCTCGTAGGAAGGCAAGGAAGGACCCTTTCTGAAAGGTGCCCACCACTAAATCGATGGTTGGTTCCTCCTCTTTTAATTTTTCTTTCAGCCGCTCGGCCATACAACCCATAAGGACCAATGTGTGAGGATGGGTTCGTTTCAGAGATTTATAGTAACCAATTCTTCCTCGAATCCTCGTTTCTGCCGTTCCTCGCACAGAACAGGTGTTAAGGATAATCAACTCCGCTTCCTTTGGACTTAGGGCTGGTTTCCATCCTAATTCGTTCATCTCCTGGATCAACGCGTTGGATTCTGCTTTATTCATCTGACAGCCGTAGGTTTCGATCCAATAGTATCGCACCATCTCGCTAGTGAGCCTCCAAAAAGCTTTGAATATAGTTTCTCAAAAAGTCCCAATCATCTTCGAGAGGAAGAAGAATGTACGCTCCCTTATCGAAGCCTCCTTTTGCTTCTTCCTCGCGGAGCCCCTGCAGTTTCAGGTTTTCATAATCTGCATACAGGACGTTATCCGTACTTAACACTAAAGAACCCGAAATCGCGATCGAATCTCCCCTAGCAATATACCCAAGAATTTCCATAGGGGAAAGATTCGTATCGATATATTTGAGAATGACTGTAATGAATTGGTACAAGGTAGCTATGTTGCCCCAATTGATCGATTTAAGCTTCTTTAAAAGCGCATGTAAAACCTGTTGTTGCCGTTCGGCTCTTCCGAAATCCGATGAAACGTGTCGACTCCGTACGATCCTTAAGACCTCCAATCCATTCAGATGATAAGAGCCCGCAGGATAATAGAGAGTGGTCCATTCCCCGTTCTCCTTGATTCGATAGGTAGGGTCGATGAGATCTTCCTTCAACTCTAGCTCTATTCCTCCTAGCAGATTGATCACATCGATAAAGGAGTACATATCGATTATCACATATTTTTGTATAGCAACCCCTGTAATCTCCTTCAGCATCTCCATGAATCGTTCTTTCCCGAGCTTTCTATATAAGGTACTTAGTTTCCTTCCTTGATAGTAGAGATCACGAGGAATACTCAGAAGAGCGACTTTATGGGTTCGCAAATCCAATTGGAGAAGTATTGCAGTGTCTACATTGCCTTCATGGGTACCCAATAGAAGGAAATGGACAAGAGATCGCTGGGATAACGGATTCAGTGAGATAGCTGATTCAAGCTTTTTTTTTTCTCCTGCATGGGGGAAGGAAAAGTAAACATCCGCAGGGAGGTGATGGGTACATCGTCCTTGTCGAATAAGAAAGTCTCTCCCTTGATCTTCAGGACTCCTATACTTCCAATGCGATTTCCCTTTTCATCCAACAGATCGATGAACCTATACTCCTCGTTCTCCCGTAGTTTATCGGAGATCTTGATTTTCTTCGATTGCAGATACTTTTGAAACCCTGAATCCTTCATCTGGGTTCGAAGGGACTCAAGGATCGAGTCTAGGCGCATCTCCTTGGAGGTTCGGGTGTCTACATTCTCTATCGCTTGGGTTAGGGCTTCCTCGAAGGTCTCAATTGTTTTATAGGTTGCTTGCTCTATGAAAAAAGCTCCCTTACGGTAATCCAAACCGACTTCGATCTTGGAGAGGGTTGGTTCTATCTTTAATAGGTACTGTATACGGACTCGATCGAGAGATTCCTCCTCTTTGGAAAGAAACAGACCTTTTTGGGAGGCGAGGGTTATTAGCTTTTGCGTATTGCAAGTAGCGAACAACTGGTTTCTAAGTTGTTGGATCTGGGAAAAATGTGCATTCAGAATGGGAATCTGTTCTTGGAGAAACGCAATAAGTCGAGAGGCAACGAGTTCGGCTGAATCGACTACCAGACGGCCTCCGAGAAACGATTGAATCGTCAATGGCTTTTCCTTGTAAATGGAAAAGGAAAAGTAAGGAATCCCTTTCTTATGAAGTTCCACCTTCCCTTTTTCCTTCTTCAGCTCCAATCCGTTCCTTCCTAACAAGGTAGCGACCTCCGGTGATCGTAGGGCTCTCATCAGGAAGCCTTCCCATTCCTGTTGCTCCTTTAAGGAAAGGATCGTGTCCACCGCTTGAAACAATGGAGAATAAGCTGTCTTTTCTTTGGAAGATCTCTCTTCTTCCTTGAATTGAAAATCGTAAGTTCGAACATTTAGTCCTAGAACTGCCCGAGCATGATTTAGATCCTGGGCTAAAAGAAGTTCATTTTCTTTAATCTGCTCTACAACGTCCTGGGTGTTCTTCAAGGCCTGGAGGAACCTTTTTTCCATTCGGTTCGTTACAAGGGTAAAGATCCCTCCAATCAATAGAAGATGCCCCAGAAATAAGGCAGCTAGATAGACATGTCTCCGTTCGATCCAGATCATTCCTATCCTTGACATCAATGTCGGAAACACCGTTGCCCAGTAAACTTCATGGTTGCCCCATATTCGTTACAGGCTTCGATGCTTTCGAAATCCCTTACCGAACCCCCTGGTTGTACAACCGCAGTTACTCCTTCACGAAGCCCCACTTCGATTCCATCCCGAAAGGGAAAGAATCCATCCGAAACCATCACGGAACCAGGCAAATCTCCCCGTCTTTGTTTGACCAAAGTCCGAAGTTCCTCCTGCTTCTCTCGATCAGCCACTTCGGTAAACAGCTTACCGTACTGTTCCCATGCAAGACGATCCAGTAACTTTCGGTAGGCCTTATCCCGAGCTATCTCCGCTACCCCTACCCTATCCTGCTCTCCCGTTCCTATTCCGAGGGTCACTCCATTCTTCACGTAGATCACCGAATTACTGGTAATCCCGGTTTCCACTAGCCAGCCAAAAATCATGTCTTCATACTCGTCCGGCGTTGGTTCCCGTTTCACTCGATACAAGGTTCCCTGATACTCCGCTTCAGCAGGTAAAAAATCCTCTGGCTTCCGGGTGATAGGCACAAAAGAACTTTGAACGATGATCCCTCCATCGAGAAGAGACTTGAAATCCAGAAACACGGTATGGCTATACTGCTCTAGATGGGCCATGTTCCGGATTCGGAGGATCCTCAGGTTCTTTTTTCGGGAAAGAATCGATAGAACCCCCTCTTCGTACTCCGGAGCGGCCAACACTTCGAAGTAGTGTTCCCCTATTCTTTCGGCAGTCTCCCGATTCACACTGCGATTCAAAGCTACTGCCCCTCCAAAGGCTGCCAATCGATCCGCCGCAAAGGCCCGTTGGAACGCTTCCTCTATCGTGTTTCCCTTGGCAACACCGGAAGGGTTATTGTGCTTCACGATCACTGCACAGGGAGTGGCGGATAGGTACCGGAGAATGTTGAGGGCGCTATCTACGTCAGTGATATTGATCTTGCCAGGATGCTTCCCCGATTGCAGGATTTCCATATTGGAGCAAAGGTACTGTCCAGGCTGGACAGTTTCCACTTCTCCCAAGGTAAGGTTGCCGTTTACTAACCGGTATAAGGTAGCTTCCTGATCGGGATTCTCCCCGTACCGAAGCCCTTTTTGTTCCCCTTCGATTTCCCAGAGAACCTTTTCGTACAGGAGGGTGGTCCGTTTTCCCGTCTCATCCATGAAGGAGATCTCCATCCGAGAAGGAAAATGATCGGTTCGGATGGTTTGGTACTGTTCCTTCAACGTTTTCGCCATACTTACTCCTAATGGATCGTGTACACAGTTTCCAAGGAGTCCGCTCCGATAGCATTGAAAAAGCTAGAAATAGCAGCATCATAGGAGGCGGTTAATCTGAATACTTTTTTAGCCCACCGGAATCGATCGGATAATGTGGTAGAACCCCTATGGGTTCGTATGACTTGCAGAAACTCGGAATAGTCCACAGGATCGCAAAGGGTAGCCACCCGTAGAAAGTTCTTCGCTCCCGCTCGCAAGAGAGTGGGACCTCCAATGTCGATGTGGGTTCGCCCTTCTTCCACTGTTGCTCCGGTTCGGGCTACGGCTTCCTGAAAAGGATATAGATTCACCACCACGAGATCGAAGGGTTCTACCTGCATCCTTCGTAGATCGTTGCGGTGTGATTCGTTGTAGGTTTCGCTTAAAAGTCCGAGGTATATTCGATAATCGAGAGTTTTTACCAATCCTCCCTGCATCTCCGGTTGCCCGGTGTATTCGGTGATTTTTCGTAGGTGTTTAAGCGCTTGTCCGGCACCTAGATAGGATTCGATCGCTGTAAAAGTTCCCCCGGTGGAATAGATCACGATTTCGGGGCATATCGAGACAAGAGCATGGATGAACTCCTTTAAACCTGACTTATTTGAGACACTTACGATAGCCCTTCGAATAGGCACCTTCCCTTCCACGTCTACCACTCGGTTCAACTCCATGCTTATCCTCCTAAAGGCTTAAGTAAACCCCTTCGTTTGGATTCCGCTATCATCCATTCGTTTTTTGGCTGCCAATACCGTATTATGTAACAACATAGTTATCGTCATGGGACCTACTCCACCAGGAACAGGGGTTATCTTGGAAGCTTTGGGGGCAACAGAATCGAAATCCACGTCCCCCACCAGGCGGTATCCACTTTTCTTCGCGGGATCCGGTACCCGGTTCACCCCCACGTCGATCACTACCACCCCTTCCTTCACCATGTGGCCCTGCACAAGACGGGGAGACCCTGCGGCTACGACCAGGATATCTGCCTGTCGAGTATAAAAGGAGACATCGGGAGTGCCCGTGTGACAAATAGTAACTGTGGCATTGCCCCCTTTGCCTTTTCGGGAAAGGAGATTCATCAAGGGTCGCCCCACGGTAATGCTTCGACCTAGGATAACGGCATGTTTTCCCGCTGGCTCTATCCCCTCCCAGTCGAGGATTTTGAGGATTCCATGGGGTGTGCAAGGGAGAAATGTTTCTTCCCCTAGTAGGAGTTTTCCTAGGTTCATAGGATGAAAACCATCCACATCCTTGTCTGGATCGATAAAGTTCAATAACTGTCGTTCCGGAAGTCCCTTAGGGAGGGGTAATTGAAGGAGAATTCCATCCACCTCTGGATCCTGATTCAAACGTCCTATCAGCTGGAAAAGAGACTCAGTAGAGGAGGATGCAGGTAATCGATGATCGAAAGATCGGATTCCCATCTCGGCGCAGGCCTTTTCTTTTCCTGTCACGTAGGATACGCTAGCTGGATCGTCCCCCACGAGGATGACTGCCAATCCTGGAACAATACCGTGTTTCTTTAATTGGTGTACTTCTTCCTGGATCCTTGCCCGGATGGTTTGGGCAATCCGTTTTCCATCCACTAATTCCACGAGAGTTTTGTACCACAATCCCCCCGTTGTTTCAAGAAAGGGATCCATGGTACAATGCCCCATCCTATATATGGAAGCGAGGATCTCGTTGAAAGCGCTCACCATCCTACTATCCGTACTGGTTCTCTCAATGTTCGGCTTTTCTCCTTCTCTCCATGGACAGGAGGAGACCACTCCCTATGTACCGAGTTACGTTCTGGGAAACCAGATCCTCATCATCAATGCAGGCCTGTTCGTACCCCTGTTCTTCCAGTCTCTTGGGGGAGAAATAGACAACACGAACCTTTCCCTTGGTGGGGTAGGTTCTATTCAGTGGTCCGCATATCTGAACAATGAAATGACTCTGGGGATAGAGGGAGGCGGAATGTTCTCCTTTAGCCCCAACGGTAGAACCCTTTTCATGCTTCCTATCACCGCTCGATATGCTTACATTCTTCGAGCTTTTCCCTTTGAATTTCCTCTATCCATCAGCGCGGGAATCAATTTTACCCGATTGAGCTCCATGTTCCAGATTCTTCCCATCGTGAAACCGGGAATCTCTGTATACTGGAACTATAGTCTGGAGTGGGCTTTTGGAGTGAACTTCTTCTACTGGTGGACCCCGAACCTGTATTCTGGACCTGAACCACCCAAGAATCATAGCAGATTTGGGAATTTCCTCGAAATCTCTCTCTCCGCTCTGTACCACTTCTAGGGAGGAACCAATGCGCAGAGGTTTAGACAGCACCATACTATTTACAGATAGATTTACCACCCCCATAGTGCATAGATCACAGCCAAGCGAGGCTTTCCATAAATGGCGAGGTTTATTTCTCAAGCTAAGCATGCTCCTCTTCTTGGGGATTCTATGGACCTTGGGTTGTTCCAGAGATACAGAGGGGATTTTCTACAGCCTGGAACAGGAGGAAAAAGCGATAGACAACTCCCTTCCCAACGATGTACGGATCACGGGGAACATGATTAAGGTAACCCTTGGATCTGAAGACAGGTATTACATTTGTGCTGGCTCTCTCTTCTATCGTACAACGGATCTATCGGACAATAAACCGTGGACGCAAATAAAAAGTCCCATTTCTTATGGGATCGTTTCTGGTGTGGCAGAGGTGGGAGGACGGATCTACGTGTCCCTTTCTAATGGAAAGGAACATGGCCTTTTCCGCTTGACCCCTGACGGAAATCAGTATGAACCAAACGAAAACCTCTATTCGGCTAAGCAAATCCTCCGGCTCTTCACCTTGAACAATACCCTCTTTGCGTCGGCAGGTACCATACTGGACGACACCTTCGAACTTTTGTTCTGGAACGGGACGGCTCTTAAACCCACTGGTGTACATACCTACAAGATCGTTGCGGGAGCTTGGGATGGGGTAAACTACTGGTTTGCCAGCCCTTCCGACCTCTTCCGGTTCTCCACCGCCCCTTCGCAGAACGGATGGATCCCAACACCCTACTATAGTTACCTCACGTATACCCAGGATTCCTCATCGTCACCGGATCTAGCACTTAATGGCAAATCTTACTTCACTGACCTCTTCGCTGATCTTACTGACCCGGCAGTCTCTTCACCCCCCTATCCGGTTTACCTCTGTAGTTCCGATGGGTACATCCTGAAAACGAAAGATGGAGGACTAAGATGGAAAACTTCCGATGATCACAACCGATCCTTCCAATCCATCAGCAAGGTGAAAGAGATCATCGTCCTTGGGGCTGGAGGAAGCGTGGTCCGAGAACTTCCCAAAGCGGTATCCGAGGATGATTTAGATACTTCCGAAGCACCGGGAGGGAATTTTACCCGATTACCCGATCTATATGGGTCCAACGCGATCCGGGTTTTCGGCTTTGGAGACATTCTCTACGTAGGCACCACAGCGAACGGTCTCTGGAGAGGGGATTATTCCACCGATCCGAAGAGCCCTGTGTGGTCCCAAGAGTAGGGAGAGTTAACTCCTTCACTACTGGTTCTTCTCGAAACGAACCTGCTCGCTAGACGAAGCTTCTAAATCCTTCAATGTGTTGACGAGGATTCTCCGTCCTCCCTGTCGCAATTCCCGGTAGGCTCCTTTCACGTTGAACCGGTTCTCGGTCACTAGTACTTTAATCTCATCCCTGGGAAGGACGAATAGGATTCCCTTTGAATCCGGAGCCATAAGGTCACTTCCCTTGAGGAGTAAATCTGACTTCCCTTTCAGGACGAATCCACTAAACCCTCGCCTGGAAGTCCCGAACTCGAAAGTGTTCTTTTCAATCTCCATTTGGCTGTTCAGGAGTTGGAAGGCTGTGATCTCGGCGCTAAGTCCTTTCCGAAACACATTGCCGATGAATCGTAAGGAAGAGTCCTCAAAGGTTCCATAGTAAAGGTAGTCCTCGGTGGAATCTCCCTCGAAAAGGCTCTCCCGGAGGATCAGTTCTGATGATCGCACCTGTAACGCTTGGGCGCCGTATCGACCCCCCATGCGGAAGGTAGAAGATGTAATCTCCCCTTTGGATTGGAATAGTCCTAGTCCAATGGAAATGTACGCGGCAGGAGTATGGATGATTTCAGTTCGTTCCATCTGGAGAGATCCTCCCAAAATGCGAAACCCGTATGCGGCGAGGGTTCCTTCTCCTGTGTGGATCGAACTGAATTGGATTCGAAGGTTAGAATCCTTAGCATCGATCCCCATGCTAGTTT